>Ga0214542_1003810_pt1 | contig 30319 bp, 11 predicted proteins | sample CNSS1metaG_FD_160096 | JGI IMG/M metagenome (GOLD analysis project Ga0214542, IMG submission 160096) | Root nodule microbial communities from cowpea collected in UCLA plant growth center, Los Angeles, California, USA - CNSS1 | ecosystem: Host-associated > Plants > Roots > Nodule | place: USA...
ATATATAAATTTTTATAAATATAAATATATAAATATATATATATATATATATATATATATATATATATATATATATAATCATACATAATTTAATATGTCTTTGTGTTGATTAATCTTGCAATTTCAATTCATATTTATTATCTTAAAAAAAATATTTTAAAAGTAAATTACATGTAACTATTAGGACCACTCAAGGTTTGGAAAATCTAAAATAATATAAAAATGAGGCTTTTTAATTAAATTTTATTTTTATACAAAATTATTTATTGAATTTTTCTAATTAATTTCATTTAACTTTTACAATATTTTACAATTTCAACTCGTATTCATAGCTTATTTCATCCATTATCAAAAGACTAAACCAACATAGTTATAGTTTTGCAATTGAGTCCAAGTAAAAGTTACACTTATCATCAAAATATATGCAGCATAATTCTTAAAACCTACAAATCGAAAAGTACAAAAACATAAAATCCGACAAAAGAAACACATTTCTAATTCTAATACAAGTTCAACAAGTAGAATAAAAACAACAATATAAATAGAAGAAAAACATACTAACCATAAATAAGGATAAAAAGATTGGTACACACAAACAACATGAAATTCACAAAATAAAATCTATCAAAATTTCAAAAGAAAAACTCTATGATAGAAAAAAGCAAGGAAAGACAAGAGTGAAATATAATAACTAATCATTATTTTTTCTTTTTGAAACAAAATTATAATGTATTAATTTTTTTTAACTCATTAATTATCATTTTTAATATTAATAGAATTAACAAACATTAATAATAATTTAATTAAATTTTATTGTCAAACATAAAATTATAATTAATTTAATAGAGATATATTAATACTAAAATTTTTTTGAGTCTTTCTTTTTCTTAAACATTTCTAAATTAATTTAATATAGGTATATTATTACTAAATTTTTTTTGAGATTTTTTTTCTCAAACACAATTTTACAATTAATTTAATAGAAAAATATTAGAACTAATTTTTTTAAGGCTTTATTTTTTTAGAGATTTATGAGTGTTTTACTTGTTTTATTTTGAATCGGCCTTGTAACTATATATGTATATTTAAAATGAATTATTGAATGAGCGATGTGATACATAAAAATATTTACTAGATATTTTAATTAAAATCTTTTAAAATTTATGAAGTTTCTTAATTGTGATGAATTAAATGTACTGGCGTTATACTGTATTTTTTTAACATAAAGGAAGGGACAATAGATATTGCTTCTTTTACTATAAGAGAATGCAGTTTACTCTATATTTTATTGTAAGAGGGAAAAATGTAATACTTGTATTAATAATTAGTAAAAGTATAATTTATGTTAATAGTATTAATATAAAAATAGTAATACAAGATTTACATTTCTTATTGTTGATTTTAATTTATTCTAAAATATCGAATGACTAACCATGCACATACACATTTACAATAAAACTAAAAATATAATATTTTATCTTAAATAGATTATTTTAATTTTAATAATTATGGTGGTGATAATGACAATAATAAGAGAACTGGCAACGATGTGACGAAAGTGATAATTATAACTTTGAAAATAAATAATTATTGGTTAGTAGATAATAATGAAATGGTAATAATAAAGGTGGTGATGAAAGTCATACCACTAATTATAGAAGTGGATAATTCTTTATTGTTATTAAAATTGTTTTGATAAAAATAAAAATAATAACCATGAATTATTGTAGTGATAACAGTTATGAAAATAATGATTTATAAAAGGTTAATAAAAATAATAAAAACAAAGGTGGTGATAATCGTAATACATATGTCAACCTTGTATTTTATTCTAGTTTTCTTTTTCTCGCAAAAATAAAGAAACTATACGAATATAAGAAGATGGACAAAAAGATTCAAAAAATATAATAAGCTAGTGAGTAAAACAATTAATTAAAATAGAATAAAATAATTATTATATTTTACCACTAAATGACTGTTAGCATTTATTTTAAACTTCATATTCAAATACATTATACATCTATGAAAAACGTGTGTATGGTATGTATTTGGATACACATTGGTTAAGTACATTACATACTCAATTACACATAATCTACTTAATAAGCCAATATGACGACAACATAAACCCTAATGAGCACATCAATGTGTACATTACCCAAGTGGGATTGTATATTCCAACATAGATGACGAGAGGAAACAACCTTTCATTAGCAGAGATGATAAAAAGGGGCGCAATGTGCAACTATACATGGGTAATCAACACTATATTTGGAGGTGTCACGAGAGGATGAACTTCCATATGTGAGCTATCATAAGCAGGTAAAAAAGGAGCATGTGTTGATTTTCAAATTGATCCTGAGTATGAATATTCCATGGTGATCACCATCGAGTTAGCTAATTATTCATGGTGAAAAACCTAGAAAATTAAGAAAACTTGGTGAATATATTTTTATGAGAAGACCTTTTCACGGCTATGCCTATCGAGAGATGTCATCATTCTGTATGATGAACAAATTATTATATTTTAGGTGAACAAGTGGATACTAGAGGATACATTGGCCTCTAAACAAAATTCAATGAAGGCAACAAAAGTTACAAGACCATCAGTGTATGGTAGCTCATTATAGATGTCAATTGTTGATGCTCTAATGTAATCAATTTTTCTTGTAAGTATATTGGGTAGTATGTGGTACAATAAGTGTCGTATCCATAAGGATTTGGTAAAATACATAATATTCAAACTTGCTTGATTTGAATGAGAAGTATGGAACAAATTCAATGTATATAATGTGTTGATTTAAGACAATAAAGATGTGCTAAAATAGTTTTGGGTAAAGGTTTGACTTCAATATGATAAAGACATGTTGAAGCTAGATTTCACCACTTTGTCCCTCTCTTATATTGATTCAATTATTATTTACAAAGATACAATTATTCATGTCCTAGGAGTTCTCTTTAAATGTAACTCTAGGTCCATTCTTGGCACCTTAAGCCTAAGATCATTAAACTTCAGTATGATTCCTCAGTGACTACTTGAATGAATCACTTATATTAAGATCAAGACTCTATAACCAGCTAGAGACTTAGATCTATTCCTATCATCTAAAAGCAGAAGGAGAATTAGTTTGACCACAACTTGAAACTAGTTCTTACTCAATCCCAAACTAGTGAAATAAGTTGAATGATTAGTTCATTCAACAACAAGCATAAACTAATTCACAAACATATAATAAAAGCATACTTTGATAAATAGAACAATACTAATATAGGAGAATTCTAAAGGGTTACATCTTATCTTCAACTCTATAGAGGTTTAGCTTCAATAATAGATGAAAACAATACAATACTTTGAAGAATCGTGCTCTCTTATGCCCTCTAATAATGTTCACTAAGTACAAAGACAAGTGTTTAAAAAAGCTCTTGAAAAGTCTTCTAAAACAGGGGTGCAACTTTGTTTTTATAAGTTGTGCATGGTAGTCCTCAACAGTGCACTTGTGGCTTCAATTGTAGAGGCTTCCTTTCTAGCTGAGTTTACTTTTATGGTCAAGCCTCATGCTTTTCTGCTTTAGCTCCTGAGATAACTTCTCTAGGAAGGAGTCTTCATGGCTTAGTCTCAGGTTTAATGCTTGAGGTTTCCCTTTGCAATAGGTTTGCTTTATGGTTCAAGCCTTAATTGTTCTACTTAATAGCACTAGTATCAATTTTGTCTATAATTGCTTGAATTTCATCTATTTTCTTTATTTTTCCACTTTTATTCTCCATTGGTGTTGAAAACTGTAAAACAAACTAAATTAGGGTGATTTATACAAAAAATTAACAAAATTAAAGTATAAATTCATCTCAAAATCAGCTAATACTAGACACTTATCACCAACACATTTTACGATCTTCTTCTCGAGCATCCATCCTTGAATATGCTTGGAGAAATCATATCTACTCCCTATCTAGCCATTAATTCCCTTTAGAATCCGACAAAGTGGCACAATCCATGTGGACGTAGAAGAAGACAAGGGAATGTTTGATGAGTTTAAGCATAACTCCCACTACTCACACTACAACTAGCGTCAATCCAAGCATATGAGGAGGGTCCCCATGACTAACCTAGACTTGTGTGAGTGATGAAACACAAATGTAGTTAAAAAAAGAAGCAATCCATTAGTAGGTATGGTCTGAAGAGTGAAACACCTATTCAGGGGGCAACTAGACTTCCAATGATATGCAAGCCATAAGATTCATCTTGAGAGGGATCTTTTTGCTTATACCCTAACACATCTTAATAAATAAATAAATAACCTTTTTTTCAAGGATTTTTCTTAAACTCTTTGTTAGTTTTTGTCCACTTGAGTCTATGGGTCACATGTATAGTATGTACCTGGTACATATTGTCCATGTATGTACATAACCTAGATACACATCGACTACTCAAGATAAGACAATTATATGCCTATCATTGCATCACGCTACATAACATAGAATAACCACTCACATGTTAGACCTAAAGAGTATTTAATGCATAAACAATACAAAACGATACAAACAACGAGCCACATATAATTCTTCCTTAAGAAAATTGCTCAAGAGGTTCCACTAAACAAATCTTTTGACAATAAAGAGTACACAAACCACTCCTTGTTAGACCGTCTTAACCTCCCCTTGATATTAAGACCTCACAGAAAGAAAAGAACACCATTAATGATAGCACACTTTAAGCTTACTAGGTTTAATCCACAAAATAAAGAATTTGCAAAGGTTTTTGCTCACCCACAAATAACATTTATCACTTTATGATCACTAGAAGATTGAAAGAATTGTAGATTGTAGTTATTTTCTTCATCTTTGTCTTAAGTCCTTTATATATATATATATATATATATATATATATATATATATATATATATATATATATATATATATATTTGTAAGGTGACCTTTTTAGCTCTTCTTTGGCTAAGACATGATCTTTGCTTTATCTGCACATGATCTTCTACATTAATCTTTATAAGTTCTATAACTATAAGCTTGATATAAAAAGATGTTATTAAAAACCATAAGATTTGATTCACTAGTGCAGAATTTCCCTTTTACCCCGCCTTATATGTCTCGGTTGGCCAGGAACCGAAACATATAATGGCGCGGTGGCCTTTTTGCAATCACAACCAAGTTTTATGCCTCGGTTCACCTAACACCCGAAGCCAAAGAGTGGTATAGGCCCCAATTCGCCCAAAACCGGTGCCAAAGAGTGCTATAGGCCTCGGTCCAGCAAGACCCAGTGCCAAAAAGGATATATGGCTTCGGTTGTTAAGGGAATCGAAGCCATAGGGTTTATTTAGGGTTCCAATTTGGCGAACCCCATTTTTCTTCCCCGCGACTACAAGAGCAAGAAGCCAACGAATCGGCATAGATCTCGAATTGCGGAGCAGGAAGGGCGCAGGGAGAGATTTCAAAGACATCGCGGCGAGTTTTCGCGGTGCAGCTTCTGAATTCAGCAAGCGATTGATGAAATGGAAACGGAAGTTGAATCCGAAGAGAAACCACCGCCATAGCGACGTTGCCAGCGCGAACGTTTGTTTGGTCGAAAAGCTAGGGTTTAAGTCGTTGCGGGAGACGCAATCAGAGGTTGGAGAATACGATTTCGCGTTGGGTAGAATATCGTGCGACACTGATCCGAGGTTATCCATTGATGACTCGCGGTTTTCGTTTGAAGCTCCTCGAGCTTCCTTGGGATGGTTCTTTGATTGGGAAAGCATAACCTAGGGTTTCCCCCATGGTTCGTGTTGGTGATAAGGTTTTGGTCGAGGAAGAAGAAGAGGGAGACGTGACTTTGGAGAATGGCGAAGAATGTTGTCCTGGTGGTTCTAGTCGTCTGATAGTGTAATGGGGTCTGGTTCCAAGGTTAATGCTTGTGATGTTGCAATTGAGGATGGTCAACAGGGATTGAACAAGTTTCACAGTAGGTTATGGAGTAATTTGGGGTTATTGCAGAGGAGAAGGGAAGATATGTTGGGAGAAGGTGATTACGGTGGTGGTGATGTGGTTAACAAGCCACTTGCAGAGTCTTGGCAGAAAAGAGGGTTTTATGGCTTCGATCTCTTTACAACCGAGGCAGAAAAGAGATATTCTATGGTCTTGGGTGATAACCAGGGCCAAAAGAAGTGCCTTTTGGCCTCACCCCAATATGCTTCGGTTCTAAAACCAAGGCAAAATCACGAAAATAACCGGGGCCAAAAGCCCTCACTGCACTGGTGATTTTGCAAAGGTCCTACCGACCCTATACAAACATTATGGACTAATATTTTCACAAAGTAAAATTTTTATAGATTGTTTGCACTAAAAAAACTTCCCCCAACAACTAATTACTTTTAAAATAAAATTTCAACAAAAATACCCTAAATGTATGAGCCTCTTTGTTTATGCACAATAGAGGCTACCATCACCATAAAAGACTATTGTGACCACTACCATAACTTATTATGCATCCACTACAAGAAAATAAATATTTGGTATGATAAAAAGTTGACACTAATTAGTTAATAGTATGAGATTTGCATTTCACATCCAACAAGCTAAAACACCACAAGCTTTAATCCATTAGCGTCACTACACAATTTTTTTACTTTAGACCACACTGAACTAGCCCACATGTATAAAAGTGTTGCTAAACATAAAAATGACCACAAATATATAAGTGTGGCTTAAAGCTACTAAAGACCACATTTTATAAATCGTTGATTATTTAGGCAACATTTTTTTAAAATTTGCCCATAGAAAATGTGAGAAAAACAATAAAATTGTTGCCTCTTCCTTGTGTTGTTTCCTTATCAGTTATACTATCACTATGAATCTTCTTCATACCTATAGATTAGGCAGTACTAGCATGACAAAAACTAGAAAACCATTGCGTAAAATAGGAATAAGCCACAATTTTTTTTTTATTGTTGCTTATACAGTGAGTTTTATTTGTCTTAAACCTAGAGAGCATACAAAAAAATGTTCCTATTTGTTTTAAGCAATATGCTAGAAAATTGTGATAATTTAACTTTAAATATTGTTAAATTATCGTCATGTAACCTAATTAAATTATTGTAAGATGGATCAATTTTCTTGTGGTGGAGGGTAGCGGAGCCAAGTCACAATCAAATCATGACACTTTTGTTGTTACAATCTTTAGAAGAAAGAGTTGAACTTTAACTATTAGTTATATCTTTTGTCTTAATGGTAAGTGCTCAATCTAACAATTGGTATCAGAGCCAAGGTCATGAGTTTGATTCCCCATGAGACAATTGTTCAAGGAGAGATTAAATAATTATGTTCTAAACATAAACACAATAATTAAATAATCATTGCCTAAAAGAATACACAACATTTTAAATTGTGTTGTATAAAACTATAAAATAACATGTTGGCTAAAAAGTGTGGTCTATTATTTACTTCTAAGGCAATGGTTTCCAAAACTTTTGTGGTCTTAGGAAAAAAATCGTTGTCTTTGAGCAAGTTGGAAAATTGTGGTAAATTGTTGTCTAAACTTAAGTACACGATTTTCTTACTTTAGGCAACATTTTCAAGTTGTTGTTTAAACTACAAAATAGTGTAGTGCGTAGACTTTTGAAGGCTATCTTTAGTGTTAGTTTAGAGTTGACAAAGGCACCATCAAAGAATTTTTATTTTAAAATTTATTTAATTTTTTATTTTTAATGTTAATTTAGTTTGTGTTGTGTGGTTGACATTAATGATAATGATTTTGTACTATACGGAACTCGGATAAGACCGACATAAAATAATACTCGAACTTGGCCGTGAACTAATGCTACTACAAGCATAGTCAAGTACAAAGATGTCTGATTAGCGGCTAAAATGTATGGATCTCTTAACCCCTCTATAACCAGAAAATGCCGCTTGCTCAGAAAAGGCTACTTACTTAGGAAAGGACGCCTACTTAGAAAAGGCCCCTTACTATGACTTGGAATAAAACATTTAAGCCACCTAGACCCTTGTGCCAAACATGAAGCATGGGCCTTGAATCAGGCCCATAGAAGCCCAAATAAGGGCCCAACCCATAAACGAAGTAAAACGGTAATTAATGCTCTATAAATACAGGTGGACCACAACAATCAAAGGTACGCAATTTATTAATATTGAGAATTGAGATTTGACTTTGAGAGTTCTTATTGACTTGATCGTTGGACTCCTTTCTGCAGGTAAGCTCTAAAGTATACCCTTTGACAACAAGATACAAGGACATATCGAACAAGACCGAAAAGTACACATCTAAAAGATTCCAAGATTGGGTAAGACAATATTTATGTCTCATGATAATTTGTTATTGTTTTCGTAGGAACAAATTCTTTTGAAAAAAATATTTTTTTATAAGTAAAATAACAAATAAGCACATAAATGGAATTGAAAGAGTTTTGTAGAGAAAGGAGTGTGAGATCGAACTTCCTTCGTGGTGATTAGTACTTTTTTTTTTCCTTGATCTGCATTTTGGTAGACATTTCCTAGATAGTTGCATAAGAATTGCGAGAAAAAATATATTAGGTTAACAGATACAAAAGATAGATGAAAATCAGTGAGAATATTTATATAGAAAACTTTGTGCTCAAATTGGTTAAAATGAAACTCAAATGTCAACAACAATAATACTAACTTAAGTAAATATTAGAGAAAATAAAATTATCATCTATTTATTTTAATATTTAATTTAATTAGTATCAATTTTGCTTATGCTTATGCTAATTTGGCATTAACAATTTTTTTTATCTATAACTAAAATATTTAAAAACATAACGTTAATTAACTTGATACTAATTAACATTTTTACCTAAAAAAAAATTTCTTTTGAAAAACTTAATATTAAATTTACTAATATAAATAAATTTATTAATTAAAGATAAGGTTTAATTATGCCTTTGGTCCCCATTTTGGAATCAAAATATCAAAATGGTACCCAAATTTTTAAGAGTCTCAAATTGGTCCCCTTTTTTTGTTAAAACGTCTCAAATTGTGTACATTTATATAGAAATTAAATTTGATTTCAATTTGGAGAGGGACAAAATTGCTAATTTTTACAAAAATTGGGACTAAATTGAGACAAATTAAAATAAAGGGACAAAATTGAGACTAAGGAAATGACACCTGGCGTAATATTGACACGTGTCACTGTCACTGCCACATCACTCTGTCACTGCCACGTGGCACGATTACAGCTTGACACGTGGCAATTTTTTGATTTTTTTTTAAATTAAAAAAAAATTAAAAATTCAAAAAGAATAATAATAAAAAAATTCAAAAAATCGAGGAACTGACACGTGGCACTCCCTCTTAAGACGTCAACCTTGACTTAACGGAAAGGACAAACATGAGACGTTTTAACAAACAAGGGGACCAATTTGAGACTTTTAAAAATTTGGGTACCATTTTGAGATTTTAACTCCAAAATGGGACCAAAGGCATAATTAAACCTAAAAATAACTAAAAATAAATAATGTGAGTTTAAATTAAGTCTAGTCTAACTTTTTTTATTTTGATTTGTTTCGATAAAATATTGTGAGCTAAGTCGACACTATCTTTACATAATAAATAAAATTGATACAAACCTTATGTTTTTTTTAACTCATTAAAAAATTAATTTAAAGATATGGTATTCTTACTAGTTTGACTAAACTAACTCTAACGACATTTCATTTTAGATGAACGTTTTTGTTCATATCCTAATCTATTATGCTCTTACACTGATCCCCTCGTACTATCACATACTTAGATGATTATATATTAATATAACGAAGCAGCACCAACTAGTCATTATTGGTTTAACTTTTTTTACCATGATTTTGATGGCTTAAATCTATTATTTAAACTATCCAAAAACAGTGTTGTAAAAGAAGCCAAAGGTTGTCAGAGACAGTTTTATTTGACAAAGGCTATGTTCTCCAATCACAAAATACAAGGATGTATTCCTAACAATTGCCGCGTCACATAATCACAACAATTGAAATTAAAACCGTGTATTCAACATGAAACACGAAAACAATATGATAAAGACGGAGTTATATATTGATATGACAGTTTAAAAAATATATAACAAAAAATATATTTTATATATATATATATATATATATATATATATATATATATATATATATTTAAAATAATAAAGTTTAAGTTTGGTGAAGTTATAAATTTAGAATCTCTAAATTAACATTACATGTCATTTACATTGATGGTTAGGTCATTAAAAAGTATGTTAAGTGATATATGGTTATTGATATTGACTTTCTTTGAATTTCTTACAACTTTTGTGGTTTGTAGTGTGTTGAACATGTTGGTATTGGATATGTAGGTATTTGATATCTAATAATTATATTATTATTTTTTAACAAGTGTGTATTTAAAGTGCTATGGGACTAAAGATTTGTGTGATATATTTATTATTAAGAAAATTTTATAGTTTTTTTTATTAAGATTCAATATAAATATTAAAGCACAACCTTCCATCTGTATCTTTATGATTTCTTTCGTATAAGAAAAAGGACCAAGTGTTGATTGAAAATTGTCTATTCTTTATTTAGACAAACTAATCTTTAATTGTTCATTAATATAGATAATTTAATAATATTTTTTATATTTTATTAATTTTCAATGGATTACTTTTTATAGTTGGTTACATATTTAAGAATAATTGTTTTATTGTTATCTAAAGCACAATTTGAAATAGTATTAAAAATTTCGAAATATAAAAAATGTTAATTGATATTATGTACTAATTAACTATAAAAAATAACTTCCTAAATGGGTAAGTCACACATTTGATTATAAGTAATATTTGCATGTGTGGTGACAAAATTATATGTCCATAATTATGTACAAGATATGCATCAAAGTTTATTGATTTAACACATAATTAATAATTGCGATAAAGGACTTCAGAATTTCTACAATTCATGCAATATAACAATGTTGTAACTAGTAATGGTAGAGAAAAGTTTTGAATGGGTGTAGATGGTTTAAGTGGAACAAGACTATATATTAAAGAAATTAAGAAACATCTTTTATATGTGATAAATTTGTAAAAAAATATATGGCATAGACATAACATGATGAATTGTTAAGTTGTTCGTGTGTGTACTCAACCAAGGAGGTTGCTAATTCAACTATAGACAACCGATTGAAGGACATGATATGTGATGTCAAAACATAATCATTTGTAGAAGCACATGTTTATGAAGATATGTCTAATGATGTGGAGACTTGAATGTGTCTCAGTTAGCCACTACAAAATATTAAAGTAAATAAGGCGGTTTTAATATGGCGGTTATAAAAAATCGTCATAATTTGCTTCATACTACGATAATTTTGTAACTGCCATATTTTGTATGCAAAATATGACATTTAGAAACGTCGTTATATTCTCATTATGCATTTGACTACCTTTTCTCGTGGCGCCATCTTTCCCTCCGCAATAATTGTTTTATTCACCTTTCTCGTTTATTTTTTTATTATAAAATGAAAATTGAATTTTAATATAGTTTGTTTAGAGGATAAGACAAAGCTCTCTCTCAAGTTAAGACAAAACCCTAAAATTAAAAAATCCTCACAGTCAACCATTTTTGTCGAAGCCAACACTCATCGTTTCCACAGCGCCTTGCCGTCGAAGAAGTCGCCGCTCAACGTTTCCACCAATGCCTCGACTTTGTTGCGACTTCCTTCGCACTTCGATTGCGACCCACCAACGCCTCCACGTTTTCACATCACCTAGTCGTTGTGGTTATCGTCTTCCTTGTCGGAGATCGTAGAGCCAGTGGCTGCAAGTGGACTACCTCGCGACTTCCTTCGCCATACAACTTCGACGACTCTGACAACTCCAATGATACTAGCATCGAACAATTGTTTCTCTTTTGCTTCAGTCACAAGCCATTTCTTCTTCGTATTCACCAGTAGTCGCCACGAGCATCGTTATGCATCTGCTCATTTCCGGTAAAGCCATTATTGGTACGGACAAGGTCTTTCCCTTTGTTATGAGTTTCTTCCACAATTAAATTTGAGTATGCTCTGTTGCTTTTGATTGAGATTGAAAACATTAATTCTTTTCATCAACACCTACAAGGAAACCCTTGAAATGTTCCACTCTCTCGAATTCAACGACGTTCTTACCAATTTTGTGCTTTTGTTCTGGATTTTTCTCTTAATTTTAATTAATGGAATATTTACTGTAACATAGTGTGGTGATTCCCGTGCAATTTGGAGAAATAGAAAAGGTCGTAACTAATGAAGATGAGTCTCATAAGTCAAGAAAAAGTCGTAAATAGAAAAAGCCTCATAGCGAACAAGAAAGGGACATGAGTCGCAAAAGTCGAGAAGGTTATAGTGTTGGTCTTGAAGATTTTTAGTCAGTCTTGACAACTTTCACACGCTACAGGTATAATTATCAGTTTATTCAAATATCCAATTTTTATGACTTGAGGGTCAAAGGGTATTTTGCATTAAGAGTGAACGAGAGTCAAATTGGTTAGGAACAATTAAGATTGCTGTTAGATTATTATAGAGTAGGTTTGGTACATCCCTCGGTTAATCAAGTAAAGTTTAATAGTTTATTTAACAAATTACATAAGTTTATTATAATACACATGTAAATTTGAATAACTTAAATTTTTTTTTTCTAATGCAGGTACCTGATGTTGGAAGTGGTGCTCCATCACCTATTGGCATAAGAAGATCAAGCGAGGCAGAAAAGAGTAGTTAGGAACATAGCTATAGAAATTTAGCAAAATGTATTATGTATAAGATCTTTTTTTTATTTTGTTTTCAATATGCAAACCTATATGCAATCTTTTAGATGTTGTTTCATAGTATCGACTTGTTTTAATATGAATTATGAATGAAAATATTAATGATCAAAATGTTGTTTATGCGTTTTTTATACTTTTCTTAATTTTAAGCATAGCAGGTTAAATAATAATGGAAAACAGGTTAAATATTTATAAATAAAAAATTATTTAAAAAAAATTCACATTCAAATTATGGCAGTTGAAACGTCATATAATGCGTCAGTATAGTGCAAATAATGGCATTTCTATGTGTTGTATTTCACATTATATTTCTTTTAAAATAAACAAATTAGGACAATTTTGACTGCCATTATTTGAACACAAAATACGGCGGTTAGAACTGTCATTATTTGCACAATGCATTTAATGGCGGGTGTTATGGCGTTTCGTCCAAGACCGCCATATTATTCATTGTAGCGGCAGAATATATGGCGGTACCTGAACCTGCCATACGCACAAAATATGGCAATGTTGGTCCTCTTTGTAATGGTTTCGTCTTTCTTGAAAAGTTTCTTAAGCCTCTTGGTCCTCTTTGTGGTGGTTTCATCTTTCTTGGAAATATTTCTATGTTGGCTAATGTTGGTCATCTTTGTAATTTTATTGTGTAATTTCTATAGCAACTTAGTTAAACTCCTTCTTTTAAGATGAATAATGTATGAAAGATGATTGTTAACAAATAATTCAAAGAATAAACATATAAAAGGACAGAGAAGAATAAATGCAAACTCAATTTATATTGGTTTGGACAAACCTTGCCTACATCTAGGATTCAAGTCACCCATTTGAGATATTTAGTATCTTTGTGAATACTTACAATAAATGAACATCCAATCACCTTAGAAACTCTTTCCCTTGTGTTGAATTACTTTTACACACAAAGATAACCTCTCTTGATTACAACAGAATAATTTTGATAGAAACAAACTCTCTTGAGTAAGTAATACAAGTTGAAGAACCCATAAGAATTCTCAATTATTTTGCAAGTGTTTGTTTATGAATAATGTATTTCATAAATTGAAAATTTTATCTTTTATGAAGTGATTATTCATACTTCTGATGAAAATTTTGAAGCTTAATGTCTATGTAAAAGAGTTTCAAGCTTTCTATAAGAGTTGTAAGCTTTCCAAAATAATCCGAATGTTGTTAATCAATAAAAAATATTGGTAATCGATTAATATTGTACCATCGGAAAAACTGGTTAAAATTTTGAATTTTAACTGCTAGAAACTTCCTGCAATCAATTACACATCATGGTAATCGATTACAGCAATTGATTACAACTTGATTGTAATGGATTACCAGTTCAAAAATTGAACATTAATTTTCACATACCTTCTGGTAATCAATTACACCCCGTTGGTAATTGATTAACGGCTCAACTTTTAATACTTTTGAACTGATTATTTTTAGAAAAATGTTTTCATGTAATTTCATTTTTAAGGCCAACACTTAAGCAAAAATAGAGGTTGTTTTGACATATAGACTAAATAGATTTTCTACTTGCGTAATGAATCTTTTGTGTAACATCCCGCCCGAATATTACGAATTTTAAATAATAAAATAAAAACAATAAATATTTCTCATTTATTTCAGTTCATTTCCCAAAAACGCGAGAAATTTAAAACTTTATTTCATCGTGAAATATCTGAAATTCATAATTTATAAAATTCAAATATAAAAACCATGTTCAATAATCCAAACATTTACATAATCCTTAAAATACATAAAATAATAAAACTCTGAGAAAAATCTTCTCCCAACTAGCCCCGCTCCGGCTCTATGCCTCACCAGATCCACCTGCAACATCATCTGCTCCCGTGTACCGCGTACACGATCATCGCCAAATATAAGCAGATAGGGTGAGCTTACAAATAAAACAAACATATATATATATATATATATATATATATATATATATATATATATATATATATATAAAACATACATATCATTACAAGCACACCAAATGAATTCCATCCTTTGATTTCATGCCACATGGCCACCACCATGTTACCTGTGTTCTACGTCTTTCGATGAGTACCCCCAGATGTCTTGTTGCCACACCTACCAGCCACAACTGGTAGAGCACGTGGGGGAAACCATGCTACGGACCACACTCCGTAATGCCAGGTGGAGTTCCCAATACGAATATCATTCATAACATCCCAAGACTACCAAACTGGTCAGCTTAATACTAAGGAGGGCAATCTAACTGGACCCATCCGTACGCGCCACAACACGCACACTCACACTGGAAACACTCGCCAACCCGAGCCACAACTCAAGAGTTCCTCGTATTCATCCGCCATCTCAAGCCACAACCCAAGAGATGTCATTCCGAGTCACAACTCAAGGAATGCCACGCGCTTAACCCCTATCCCGAGCCACAACTCAAGGGATACGTTTCGAGCCACAACTCAAGGAACACTAATAAGCCGACCTTAGAGATATCACCCAAACCTTGTAGATCACGCATATCCAAAACTAGCTACACAATTTTTGTTGTAGTACTATCGCCTGGCGCTGCTCACGAGTCGTCAAGTGCCAAGCGTCTCTGATGCTACTATTTCTGCAAGTATCGCCTAGCGGGACAACCCTTACCGCAAGGCGCCACACGCTTCAATACCCTATTGGTTTCGTAGCTATCGCGTGGCGGTCAAACACCATTTTCAAGCGCTACACCAGTACTTGCGTCGTACTGGTTTTTAAGCACCTAGAACAAAGTAAAATCAATCCTACTCTTATAATTATGCATAACCACAATCAAGAATATAGGCTTCCAGAAATCAACATGACTCCCATGCATAATCTCAATTTAGATGGGTTCATCATACGCGTACACAAGTATCACCATATATCATATGCATCAATCCTTACATATTCATATATATATATATATATATATATATATATATATATATATATATATATATATATATTCCACCCTTTAAATTCGTGCTAGCATTCAATTCCAACTTATGAATAACGTATGGTCAAACAAATATAAGCAGCAACACTCTCACAACTTAAGCACATGATCCTATGCACCAATTCAAATTTATATTGACACACATGCATTCACCAATAAACCAATTCTCAACATGTGACTAACCCAAAGGAAAATTCAAATTCATAAAGACTTATAACATAACCCAATCATGCTTCATTAGAAGTTACTTGGAATTATCAAGAGTTTATTCATGCATTTTAAAGACTTCAAAACCAATAATTGTGCATAACATATATCTCTCGCTAATGACCTCCAAATAAAATCTCCACCGTTCAAAGTGAAGAACTACATGTTATGGACCACCTGTCAAAATTTCACTTAAATTGGATGGTTAACGAATCGGAAATGCAGTTTTACCAAAACTGCGCAAACCAAAAAAACGGTGGCGCCAAGCGGCCAGTAGTCAGGAACCTGGCGCTTGGCGGTACAAAACCAGCGCTCGACGGTTCTTGTCGCGCGAAAAGTACAAAAAAACAACGTTTTTTCATGAAAAGAACACCAACACGCATCGCTTGGCGACAACTCTTCACCGTCAGGTGGTTCTTAACAAAAACCCAGAAACTAGATTGTTTTATCATGAGTCGCCTGGCAGCTTTGAAGGCCTGCCAGTCGGTTTCTGGAAAATTTCTAGAAACTTATCACAGTCTAGAAAATCACGCGTACAATACATTCATGCTTGTCATACAATTTATAATTATGAATTTAAAATCGAGAAACGTGATGAACAGTTACCCTAACTTGGATTCCTTGCTTAAAATTTAATAATCTAGAGCTTCCCTTTTTGATCACCAATGGTATCCTTAGTGACACCTCAATTCAGCTCTTCTTTTCACCCCAAGAACCACATTTTCTCTCTGAAATTTCACTCCTCACAATGCTCTCCAATGGCAGGCACCAAAACTCTTTCTCTCACCCTTAATTCCCACTAAAAAGTGCCTTAATTAGCAATGATGAAGAGAAAAACGAGAATTGGCATTAAGATGACTTAGTTGCCAATCAAAGTCCATTAGTGGCTATTTTTCCAGTCTCCCTTGGAGGCTCCTAAAGCAGCTAGGGTTCTTTTGACCTTTCACATTCATACTAGAATGAGAAAATTTGGCAAAAAGAAAGTGTAATTTTGGGTTTAACAAGGTTTGAACCCATAACCATGTGAAAGTCAAATCAATGCACAACCATTCAACCAATTCATGTTTCATGATAATTTATATAATTATATGACTATATTATCACTCATCATGATCCAGCACATATTTAAAATAATAATAAATTAAATAGCATATAAATGGTATAGAAGGCCTTAAACCCAAGTCTCCTCACACAATCAAGTACTCTCAACCATTTAAGCTAATACTTTTCCACATCATACATGTCAGTATTAAATTCCATAAAGCTTCCACTACCCGCATTTATTAATTAATTATTTATTTAATTAATTAAATTTCACGGGTCTTACATTTTGCATGTTGGTTGATTTTCTTGTTTCATCATGGTTTAAGCTTGACCAACCTTTTGTCAATATTTTTGATGTTCATTGTCTTTGGCATCACAAAACCTTCTTAGGTTGCATTTACATGTAATACACGAACTTAGTGGCTGTGTAATTTATATGGAGTTGTTGACACAATATTGGGAAAACATTCTTCTTCTTCTTCTTCTTCTTCTTCATTGTTCCCCCCTCCATTGTTGTTATTGTTATTGTTGCGACACTTGGTGCCTTTTGTTCCTCCTCGTCATCCTCCTCTTTTTCCTATTTTTCTTCTACCTCCACCTGTTCCTTCACCTACTCCACCAGCTCCGAGTGCCACTTTTGTTGCTTTGTCGTTGCTCCGTTGTCACTTCGCCACTTCTCCTCTCTTCCTCTTCATGTTCCTCCACCCATTATCTTCATCTTCTCTTTTTCTTCTCACCCATCTTATCTTAATATGTAAAAAAATCTCATCGGACTAGGTGTGAAAATTGCAGCACATATTACCAACATATTTATCGATTGAAAAATCCATCGGTAATAAGAAATATAACTTACCAATGAATTTTAAGAATTATAATTATCAATGGATGTTATTGACAAATTTCACACGAATTGGTCAAGTCCCAAAGTGAGAAGTGTGACACTAAACTATTGAAAAAAAATTAGTTGTAAAAATATTTGTCAATAATAAAAATTCAAATTTACTTATAGATATTTCTATCAATATTAAATTCTAGATTCCAAATTTACTACACTATTCAAATTTACTAATAAGAAATTCCAAATTTCGTCGGTATATTTGATTTTATCGATAAACTTATTTCAATCGATAAATTTCGTCCATAATTATAAAATTTCTTATAGTGTTTTGATGAGCTTTTGCGATAAAAAGACTTTTTATCAATGACTTGTTTGTTAACCAATTAAAAATATAACTCTCAACAAATTAGTTATCTTTCCTTATATTTTCAATATGATACTTGATTATAATCACAATAAAGCATAATATGATTATAGTATTAATCAACATTACTAAAAATTCTCATATTATATGAGTTTTTTCTTGTAAATTTGTTAAAAAAAATTTCAAGAAAAGATTTTTTTTAATAAATCTTAATTGACAGATAATTTTTTTGTGGGTAATTATTTTCTAGAAAATTATAAAATTCGTAAATATTTTCTACAAAATTTGTTGTAAAAATTATTTTATACAAAATATTTTACAAAAAAAATTGATATCAATATCTGAAAATTTATAAATATTTTCTAAAAAAAATTCAAAACAAAAGCAGTGAATTTTTTTAATAGTGCAAATAGATAAAAACTACCAAAACCTTGATAATAACTGACATATTTCAACCCATACTTACGTTACAATCTTATCTCTGTCTAGTTATTGATTTGAGTTTTAAAGGGTCATGAGGACTTTTATTTAGTTCTTATGACTTTTATTCAATTATTATTTAGTGTTCATGAAAGTAGTCGCCATTTATGATTATTTTCCAATATTACTGGCTCATAAAATGAGGGATTTCACTTAATCTAAAAAAAAAAATAAAAAGCTATTTTAATATAGAACAAATACTTTGATTTGGTTTTACGTCCTGATTTGGCCTTGTGTATTGAAATGTGATTTGGATGAATTTTGAGGCCAACAAGCGATGTAAGGTACAAGAACATACCCTGTGGTAAAAATCGATCAATTTCTACTAAACAAACCCACATGGGTTTGTTTCCACAGTACTTGCACTTTAATGGGTCCATGGATCAGAAAGTCATTAGCTTAGACTTGCATCGGTGTGCATGCACACTCATTAATGTGAATGGAATATATATACCCTCAAATAAAACCTCATCGTTCCTAATTCAAACCATGTTCCTCTTCTTCATCATCTTCGTCGGTATCATAAACTGTCAAGATCACTGTCCCTCCCAAATCCTGGCTCTGCTTTTCTCTTTATTTATTTTTATGTTAAGTCATTGTCTAATTATGAATAAAATAAACACCATAGTTAATGGCTAATATGGATGTTGATTACTAAAGAAGATGAGATTACTGATGTCCCTATAGTTTAGAAGCCTTAAAACGTGAAAACTACTTATAATTATAATTACATTAATATAATATTTTATTTTATTAATTTTTATGTTACATATATTTTATATTTTTCTTTTCCTTTTCACACGTATATACACCTGATATGTATACAAATATCACTTGTTTAATGTTTAATGTTTGGTTAGGAAAAGCTTATTCGTCATCACATAACGTTAAAGAATGTTTATAATTTAGAGAGAAAAAAATAGGTCAAATATAATTTTGGTCCTTAAATTTTGATGTAAAATTGAAATTTGTCCCTTTTGATACAATTTGGTCTCTAATTTTAATATAGTTTGGTTTTCAAATTTTAAAAATAAATTAATATAGTCTTTTTAACTCAATTATATACAAATTTTACTTATTCAACGTTATTTTAAATTATTATTTGAATTGTTTATACCATTTCACACTTTCCAGCACGAAATGTCAGCTTAAAAACAAGGTTTAACACATAAAACAATTGACGTTGTTGTGTTAAAAGGAATATATCCGTTCATTTTTTAAATTTGATGTCCAAAATATATCAAAATTTGGGATAAAAATAAATTTTAATTTCGCAACCAAATTTCGAGACTAAAACCGTATTTAAAAAAAATGGAAGTGAATGAAGTAAACTTCAAGTATATAAAATGACAAATGTATATTCTTCACATGCTTTGGGTAAGTAAATATTTAAAAACCAAAACAATACATTTTCATAGAATATTTATATGAAACTATTATATTAACACGTAGATGACAATTCGATTAAAATGGATTTTTAGTTGGAGCTAGATAACTATTTCTGTGTTAAAAATTGTGTACTTTTTATATAGATATACTTTCAGAGTAAAAATATAAAAACATAAATTATTTCATTCAAAACTAATTTTTGTAAAATCAATTTTATAAATGTTCATCTAAACACACGGCAAAGAAGTACGAATAAGATTTTTTTGGAGTGAAATGAGTGTGGAATATGAGAACTTTGCAGTAGTTGCTCAATATATACAAGTTTATAAGATGAAAGTAATATAAGATTTTGAGGTTTAGAAAGTTGGTTGAGAGGAAAACATGGGGGAACATGTCTAGGTGTGTAGTGTTGAAGACTGAAGCATCTGTCTATAGGGTTTGTACAATAAATCAAAAGTGATGAGGTGTTTGTGAAACATTGATGTGTTATCTGCCGGACAATAGATGGTACTTGTTTTAATGCAGTGTGGATTATATGGGTGAATATGTTGGTATACCACATTTCTTATCCTCCTCTTTCTCTATGATGTTTATAGAAGATGCGAGATTCCTTGTTTTTTTGTGACAGGAATGTGGTTGCGGAAAATCCTGTTATAGTTGATGTTGTAGATGATGGTAGGAAGTGAATGAGTAACATAGGGTCATTTCCATGCCTTACGGTTTCCTCCAATGGGGTTGTGTTGTGTATACATAGTCCATGGTCTGTTCCTGCTACCCTTTTTCCCTTATTGGGTCACACTTGTTTTCACGCATCACAATCCAACTTTTTCCTCTTATTGGACACACTTGTTTTCCGACATCATAATGTGAGTCAGCCGGGACATGCCGCTCAGCCTGCAATATAGTGTGAAAGGCTGTGTGAGATGAGTTGAATATTTAAGTTTGCATAGCTTTACTTTGCATAATTCACAAAAATGTAGGTTAGACTTTTCCATGCCGCAATCTTAATTTGTTCGAGTTTTTTTTATTTAAATTTAATTAGTAATTTAATTTTTATATTTATGTCTTGGATTTATTTTTGTTTTTATATTTTTTATTTAATTGACCATTTATATTTTTTAAATAGAATTAACGTGGTTACTTCTTCTAAATCAACTTTATTAGAGGATAATTATGTGCCGGTCTAAATTCTCTTCTTTTTCTTCAACTTACTCTTTTTTATTAACAAAATCTTACTATTCATCCGACGACACCCATCACTCATCTTCTTCTTTCCGTTTCAATCATGCATCTTGTTCAGTTCTGTAAATCTGAGTTTTCATCTATCCAAGATTGCAGGAGTTTTATCCGATGATTGTCACAGTGGTGGTGATGGTATCGTCCGGTTGGGTGATGGGATTGTATTAATGAAAAAAAAAGGTTGGAAAGGAAGAAAAGAGTTTAGATCGATATATGATCACATTCTATCAATTGATAATAATTTAACATTAGGGATCACATAATTTTTTTAAAAAAATATAGGAATGTAATTGAGTAAAAAAATAAGAACAAAAATAAATGATAAATTTAAATGATAAATTTAAATATGAAAACTAAATTTTTAATTAATTTTTTACTAATGTCTACTATATTATATTTTGTGTGATGGATATAACTAAATATTTTCATTCATTATTTCATCAATATCGTATATTTACAAAAATCTAGAGTTTACCTCATTGTCTACATTATGTTTTCTTATTTATTTATAATAAATAATAGTGATTAATTTTTTTAATTGTTATACTTGAAGTAAAATTTTGTTTTCATAAAATACTCAAATTTAAAATTAAGAAAATGAAAATTTAAATTTTTTCTTCACTACTTTTTAATTTATACGGGTCGGCCCCAAAATCTTAAAATCCATAATTATGCCAGACAGACTAATCTATTAATCCACAATATTATGTTTATATACTATAACGAATCAAAAGCAAATTATATCAAAACCCATCATATTCTTAAGACGCATTACTAACAAAATTTATATTTTCTGCGAATTTTGTTTTTCTCTTTTTGGGAAATACATATAAATATTGTTATGAAAAAAAAATTATAAGAAATTGTTGTCAATTTTTTTATAAAATATTTTATATAAAACAATTTTTACAACAAATTTTGTAGAAAATACTTATGACTTTTATAATTTCGTAAGAAATAATTATCCACGAAAGAATTACTTACCAATTAAGATTCTTATAAAAAATAGAAGAAAAAAGTCTTTACAAATATTTTTAACAAATTTACAAAAAAAAATCTCTTATAATTTCATAAATTTTACTAATGAAATATACAGGGAGGAAGAGAAATACAAATATAAACAAATAGCAAGATTTTATTACTTTTTAATCTTTTAAATTTGGCTCTAGTTTAATCTTTCAAAATAAAAAAAAATGATCATTTTTGGTCTTCTTAGTTTTCTTTTGGTACTTTAAAGGATTTTGTTTTTATCGTTATTTTCATCCTCTTGGTAAGAATGAAAAATGTGTTATTTTCAGATTGAATGAAAATATTATTTTTACATATGTGAAACAAAAGAAAAGAAAAAGCTAAGCATCATATAAAAAGGGAAAATGTGTATCAAATAATAAATTCCTTAATAATGTAATACAAAATAGGTGCGTTTCTTTGGTCTATCATGAAACAAAACAATAAGTAACAACAAAGTGAATAAATAGAGGGTGAAAAATGAATAGATATATATTAAGATTATATAAATTATAACTATTAGTTTTAGGAAGTTCGAATTTATCTCTACCGAAGTTGAGAAAAGAATGTCTAGTATAATTATGAATTATTTAAAAGGTTTAAGTAGAAAAGCTTCTTGCTCAATCCTTGCTGTTTTCATTCATGACTTATTATTTTCTGTTCAAACAAATCAACCTTTTTAGTGACAAAAAGAGAATTGATTCAACAGTATACAAGGATCAAACCTTTTACATGCTTAGTCATATCTATCAACAGATAAGCCATTTACACCAAATCATGTGCAAAATATGTCTCCCAACATCCCCTTGCATTGGTAAACAGTCCAAATTATATGTATAATAAAAAGTTCCTTTTACATCACCGAAATTCAACGACAAGATTGAGGCAAAACCTATATTACTCAATAAAATAATTGCAAACGATCTAATCTCTAGAGATGGCAAAAAGCAATTCCATCTTAGAAGTTGTGATCAGGAAGATTATATGCGTGTGAAAAAGTAGACATCTTATATAGTTTAAATTTATGTCAAATATCAAATATAGAAAAGTTAGAGAATTAGCAAACGATGACGAGTGAGTGTGGAAATATTGTTAATAATAATTAAGTTGAACGAACATTTCTAAATTATTTTTGTTCTATATTTTCCGAAAATTGGCACCACAAACGAAACCAGTGTGGACAAAATATAAAAAAGTGTAGCTTGCGGGGAAAAATGGTTTGATTTGGTTAACGAAGGGTAGCACATGTGATGTTTTGTCAAGAAGTAGAAGCAAAGAAATGAATTGCTGAGAACACGTTTTGAGACAGTTTTGAATCTTGGTAGTTCAAAAACATTAGGGAAAAGACTGAAAGATGTCCCCATCATATATATGCCTTTAGGAGTCCCATGTTCATATATGCATGTCACCTTCTACCAATTCTTTCATGTGATAAGTGTGAAATGTTAAATAAATATAAAATAAAGATATGAATAAATGAAAATTGAATTCAAATAATGTCATTTTTTCTTCTTCTTTATAAGCTTAATATCCATAATAACATTTATAACACCTAGGTTTTACATATCAAAATTACTATATAACAAATGTTTCAAATCTTTTATAACATAAATTGCTATCAAATACTAATATGTCTTCTACGTATAAGTATAAAATACCCTAGTTATTACCATATTGTTTCACGCCATTTATCACTATTATTAATTTGAAAACCATAAAGAAAGAATAACTTAGATCAACTTTTTTATATCATTGCATTGATGTTTGTATTAAACCATATAAAATCTTAACAAATTTATATGCTATATTTTCTTTTCCTAGTGTTACAAAGTCATTGGGTCGATATTTGTTGACAACCAATAACAATAAGTCTTGTATAGGAACTGACAAATAAATTCATCCTTGTAGGTATTGCCTAAACTCGTTTTTGTTTTAACGAAGAATTTGAATTTCCGCATTGATTGGATATAGATATAAGTATGGAGAATCTTCAACTTTTTCAATTGAATATGAGGATGTATATATTCGTCTCGTCCCGTCCTCATACTCGCCATAATACCCATCATCGTCATATCTTCATCCCCGTTTAAATTATTAATATATATATATATATATATATATAATACTACACACTTTCTATTTTTTATTTTTTCTAATTGTTTGGTTTGTCATGAAATTGATTCGCATCTCCAATGTATTTTTTATTTTATCATAACATTTATGCAAAATTATGTTCAAATGATGTATGTCAATTAAATATTTTTATGTTTCATATTTGAATATTTCTATTTTTTTAATAATTTTATTTATTATATATTTTTCTTCCACATGAGAATGTTTAAAACTCTCAATTTAAGTGTTTAATAGCATAAATTTTTCATTTACTATGTAATATAAAAAATGTATGTTTTTTACTCTATTATTAATTTTGTTTCATTTGAAGAACTTTCGCTAAAACATGTTTCGCTATTTCTCAACCATTGACTATGTTGATATTTGAAAAGTTTTCTTAGATATCTAAGGTATTTTTCATCTTATCATACCCTTAATTATACATTTATTTTCCTTTTATACGATGTCATTCAATAGTCTCTCAAATTGTTTCTAAGACACACATTTGATAATTTTTTAATATTTTTGTTTGTTGTTTATTTTTATCATGTAGAATACTATTTTGATATATTCTATATAATTATTTTTTATTTTATAACTCATTATCAATCATACTATAATTTTGTCACTATAATTGTACAAATAAATTTTATTTACTATAATATAGAAATTTAATGTAATTACCGTGAATTTTTTATCACCTTCCAAAATATATTGAAGTTCAAAAGATACAAGATCTATATTAAAATGTTATTATTATTAGTTTAATATTTTTTCTTTGTGTGATTTTGATCAAGTGATGTATTATAACTTTTATTAGTGTATAAAAAATATATTCATTGGAATTTAAAAAGTTGAAGTAAACAAACATTTAAAATAATTTTAATTTGAATATATAAAATGTTTTCCTTTTATATTTTTTAAAAATATTTTTAAATTTTATTAACTAGGTTCCATTAATGTTTGCAAATTTAATAAATATTTTTCTTCTCAATTTGAAATATATACAATTATAATTTCTTTATCAAAGAAACAACCCTCCTTTATAATATTGAAATATTTAAAAATATTATGTTTCCCCGTAATTTTTTATTATTTTATAAAAATAATTAATTAATAGTGAAATCGTAAGAAAACGGGTACGTGTATGAATACGAGAATATGTTCGTCACTCGATAGGAATGGAGATGAAACAAAAATTTGATACACATTGAGTTTTGGCATGGGATAAAGAAACTCGTCCCCGCTCCGTCCCATTGTCATCCCTAACCTTGTGTGTAGACCCATGGGTTCTTAATTTTTTTTCCTAAATTTTTGTTTATGCCCAATAATTTTAAAACCATAAGTAATATTAGATAAAAACCAAGTTTTATTTTTTTAAGAGAATTAATTTCATTATTACAAGTTTCTTTCCAAAAAGGAACATTAATTAATTTCATTGTTTCACCATAAGTTTTAGGATAATCTTCAAGCAGAAAAAAATAAAAGTCAAGATCAAAATCTTTAGTCTTTATTTTTCTTTTACTCATCCTAAATTTATTTTGAACATCTTTATTAGCATTATAACCAAAAGGAAAAACATAAGTAGAAAGATCACAAGTAACATTGTCACCAGAGGGGAAAACTAAGACTACAGGTATCAATTTTAGTCGATGTAGCCCTTAAAGGAAAAATATTTTCAAACAAAGTAACATCTCTAGATCTCATAATAGTATCGTTGGAGTAGTGTTATGCAAAGAGTAAGTAGTACATACATCACCAATGAGACATGAGTGAGTTCAACCCACACATAAGGGATTGACATCACTCTTAACCCAAAACTTTAAAAAGATGGGTTTTCATCCTTATATGATGCTTAACTTTCTCATTTCTACTAAATATGGGACTTACACTCACACTTGGATTCCCACCAATCTCCCCCTCAAGTGTGAGTCCCTTCACATTGGTACTTCCCTATCAAGCATAAGCATTTTAAGACACGAGTACCCCTTACTTGTACCATCGTTCATCTTAACGGGACACACTTACCTAATACACTGTTAGGAAGACTTTTGATACAAGGATTCGTTTAAGTCAGTCACCACATGAACCTTTGATTGTGATAGCCTCAAGCAACAATTATCATCTTCCTCTTGTAGTTTTAAGAACCTTACCCAATTAGACAACAACTATTAACAAGTAAGGAAACAAAAACGATTGACTCACCAAATTTCAAACCCTTTAATCGCTAGTCATGCAATTCCTCCTCCTCATGTCTAGTCTCTTCTACAACATGTCAAACCAAGATTAACAAAAATCCTTAAATCTACAATCAACAAGAATGCCCTTACCAAGAACAACATATTAAAATTAGTTGAAATGTTTCATAAATTCCTATGAATATGACTTGTTTATGTATTATAACTTACTTAGATACTTGTTGAAAGGAAGGAAAATACGCATTAGTAATAATTAACGAATTCATTATTAGTAATAAAAATATTATGTATATGGCATATCAAAATAATTAATCAATCCGTACCGCAATCATGTTTATGTGTTTCATCGATGAAATATGGCATTGATAATCATTCAATGAAAGCAATTTTGTTAGAATTTTTTATAAATTTAGGTGTTTAAGTGTCACTTTTTCATCGTAATCTTTTATTTAACAAAATTTTGTCATTAATAATGGAATTCGTCCGTGAATAATATTAGAATTTATTATAATATAAATATTTTAAAAAGGTAAATTTAAGTGAGTATTTCATTTTACATAATTCTTTTGTAAATTTCTGCAGCCTTATATTTATTAAGTATATTCAATTGTAACCAAATGAATAATTATTAAAGATACGTAAATAATAGCTTATTTTTAACATTTTTGAATTGTGTTATAATAATATCGAATTTGCATATCCTAAAAAGTTAGAATAATCATTCTTTTATGTGAAAGGGAGATTGTTGAACCACTTGAGCTTGATTCGATCAAGTTGAATGCAAGTTGAGACATCTTTACAGTTGCCGTTGCAATTTGTTAATAGTATCCACCAACCACTACTTGGATCCACAACTATTTTCTATTTTCATTTAGATCCACAAATAAATTCGAAAAAATTGTTGTTTTTTTTTAAGTATCATACTTTCAAATTCAATAGCGTAATTGAGTATCGTAAATTTGCTTAGCATAGAAGTTCTATTTATAGTAATTAAGTTATAAAAGTTTTATTTAGTAATAAAGTAAAAATTGATTTTTTTTAATTCCTCAAAGCACATATTCTATTTCTATATTATCAACTATTATTTACAAAATATTAAATAATAAAATTATAAAGTTAAAACTATAATTAAAAAAAACTTCCAAAAAGAAAACTTAAGCAATAATTGAGGTAAACAATCAAATTTAAACACCTTAGTATTTCCATATATAATTCAAAAGGATATATAGTTCTACATGACCCATTTATTTAGCATTGAGCCTATAATTTAGTTCTTTATAGTTCCCTTTTCATGATGTGAATTTGTGTTTTCGTTCCTCTTTCTCCACGTCCAATGGAAAACTATTGCCATAGCATCTTCAAACAAATGATGTTCTTGTCATTTTATCCTCCAACGAACTATGAATTCTCAATATCCTTCATCATCATCATTCATGAACCACACTTTGCCTCACTTTTAAGTCATCCTCCAAGTGTTTCTTCTCTACCCACAACCCTTATCCAAATTCCCCACCTACCCTCCTCATCACTTTCCTCTATGACTTTCCCCCATCAATTCTCATTTCTCAACTCCCATCATCTAACCCACAAACATTACTTCATCTCCTATTCTATGTTCAATGAAAAATTTGTGGTCTAAGAAATAATGCTCCTTCTGCTATTTTAAGTCATGTTTATTGCATTATGGTCGAAAAGTCATGACAACTTAAAAGTGTAATATTGTTAGAAGATAACATAATTTAGAATCTCAACTAAATTTCACTAAAACAAATAAATGATTAAGTTTTGTTTTAATCAACAAACAAAAGCGTATTTTTTGTATACCTCACGTATACACTCTAATGTGGTTATCTCTTTAAGTATGTGTGTGAAAAGTTTGTAATGAAATAGTAAAATGTTAAGAAGTAAATTTTAAGTATAACTCAGTCTTACAAAATTGGTTTGTAATGTGATGTTTTTCACCCACTTTATATACTGTAAGTTGATTTTATCACTAGTTGATATGGGCCATACAACACACACCTCTCAAGTCAAAACATATACATCTTTAGCATAAAATTAGATATTAATGGATGATCCGATAATGGATGAAATAATAAACCCAACAAAAAAATAAATTTCACTAGGATAAGTTCTAACCCATACCTCTTATATCATGTTAAGAAGTAGTAGACTTTAAACCTAACTAATGGTTTGCACGTACTTTTTTTATCGTAAATTTACTTTATCATTAGTTGTTGGGAAAAAAAAAAAGTTATCCCCAACACAAAGTCATTAAAAACGGTACAAGAAGCAATATAATAGAAATATAGGTTATGATGGATATTGTTTAATTTTTAATTTAAAAAAAATTGACAGACTAAAAATAGGAAGAAACTGCGATTTTTCTGACTTTCAGCAAAAGAGCGAGCCCAATGTTATTCGATGTTCCACGAAGCCCAACATTGGTATTTTTATTTTTAGAAATAAGATTCTTCGGCTTAAACTAGTACGAGAGAAAATGAAGATTAATCATTCAACAGTGAAGCTAGAAGGGATTGAAGACAATTCTTGAAAATTCATGGCTTCTCTGTATCCCTTTCTACTTTTTCATTTGTTCTAACTGACTTTATGAATTTCCAGGTTTCTTTTGTTTGGGTTAGGATGAACCTTAATTTGAGCCTATTGCAAATGGTTTTTCCTTTTAAATTTCATTTCTTTTTATGTGATTTTAACTATTGGATTTTCTTTTAATGCTTTATCGTGAATCAGTTTTTCAAGATTGATATGGTTTATGTTGGCCATTGGGAAATAAGAATATAAATAATTCAAATTCAATAACTATATAGTTCGCATGGCTTGGAATAAGAATAGATTAAATGCATTCAATTTTGTGTGTATTTATAATCCTTAATGCTTTAGTAAATTAGTATGTTTAAGCAATTAAAGTTTTTTTTATCAGGAATATCCTCCCTTTTACATAAAAAAAAAAAATCTACGTGTGTCATATATATATATATATATATATATTATTTTAATTATAAATACTACATGCATAATTTTCCTTAAATGATATTACATGACCTATAGGATCTTGCTTTAATACTCTTGCACATCACATGGGTAAACAAGATCTATTTGCAAATTAGTGGTGGAAACAAAGAGAATTTTATTCAAACAAAAAAGTATTTGTATGCGTTTGTATGAATTGTTCTTCTGACAAGAAAACGTGTATTGGTATTGGAGAATAAAAATACATATGATATAAATATCTTATTTACTAGTTGACGTCTTTTTTAAAACCAGTAACTAGTGCAGTCTTGTATTAAAGACACTCTGGTATTTATGTATATGTTTTAAATATGCTTGTTTCTTATCACCTTTTTAAATAAACTTTATGTTGGAATTATATATCTTTTTTCAAAGGGTATAATACTTATTGAGAAATTCTGATTATATATATATATATATATGAAATTGGTTTTACACATATAAGGTATTTAATACTATTATTATAACAAAATAAGACATTTGAGACATTACTGTTAACCCAAAATCTTTATGATTATGTTGTTCGTCACTCCGAACCATCAACTCTGATATCACTAGTGGGATTATATATGTTTTTTCATATGGTATATATATATATATATATATATATATATATATATATATATATATATATATATATATATATATATCTATATA
>Ga0214542_1003814_pt1 | contig 30296 bp, 18 predicted proteins | sample CNSS1metaG_FD_160096 | JGI IMG/M metagenome (GOLD analysis project Ga0214542, IMG submission 160096) | Root nodule microbial communities from cowpea collected in UCLA plant growth center, Los Angeles, California, USA - CNSS1 | ecosystem: Host-associated > Plants > Roots > Nodule | place: USA...
AGCGGAACACCTCCATTTTTTAAAAAAAAAAAAAAAAAAGGTGAAACCGGCCTTTGGGAGGACGACTTCACTTTTAAAGTCGTCCTTCCCCTTACGAAACGACCAAGTTTTGCAAATAAATTTTCAAAGGACCCTTTTCTACAAAATTTTGGTCAAAGGGACCCCTTTTTACAAATTTCCCGAATAGAGAATAAGGACTTACCTAGGACAAAAATTTGGTCAAAATCTCTAAGAACTAAAACCAATCAAATACATAATGGTTGAGAAGAACATCAGAAGAAGGAGGACATGTTCGGTTACATGGAATTAATGAAACATTGTTGGATATAAGTGTTGCATAGATAGCACAAGACAATGAACAATGAAGTAAGCATATTATGTAAGAAAATAGTTTATGTAATTAATCTAATATGAAGAATTATGAACATCAAGATTAGAATATATATGAAAATAGTTTTTGAATTACAAATATAAAATATTATACATGATTTTGTATATGAATTGGAACATCCCAAATTATATATATATATATATATATATATATATAATTAAAAAATGTTAATGTGTGCACCGAATTCTTTATAAATTTTATTTTAAGTTGTTTCTCCGTAAACTAGATAATTAAAGTAAAGTTGTTGTTGAGTTGGATATATTGAATTCTGTAATAACATTTTAATATGATTTGTTTATGATTATGTATATAATTCGATAATTCTAGGTTCAGAAGTAATTCACTCCATTTAGAATTCTACCAAAAAAGGTTATAAATAAAATATATATTATGTATGTTGTGAAATTGTCAAGTGGGAAGTTTGTTTTATTGATTTATATATATTGTATTGGACAAAAAATTTGTGTGATATAAGATTTACATTTAGAAATTTAGAGTAGGATTGATATTTTTTTATGAATTGGATTAAGTTTAGAGAGGACCGAACTATAGCAAAAGTGTAAATTTAAATTATGTACTAAAATTGTTGGTTGTGTTGGTTGATATGTTTGTTTGTTGTTTTAAAATTTTGGAAAATCCAAATTATACTTCTAAAGGTGCTTGATTTTCATTATGAAAAAATTGATTGTATATGTGTTTAAATTAGGCGGTAAAACATGATTTTTTTTTAAAGTAATGATATAATTATGTGAAATAAGAATGACATAATATGAAGGTTTTAATGATATGATATGAACATCATTAAAATATAATGCGTAATTTGATTGAGATTTTGTTCATACATACATGACATGAATGAGATTAAGATTGAAATAAAACAAATTAAAATATTGAACTTTATAAGCACGTGTTAAAAAAAGTTAAGAATTGTAAGAAAATTGTGAATTTTGTGTCATAAACAATCAATTTATGTGAAGTATGAGATAATTATAGAAATACAAAAGATTAGAGCCCATATAATGGTGATCTAGGAAAAAGTAGACGGTGAAAATTGGATTTTTTTTTTTACAGAGAAAATGTGTAAAATTGCAATTTAAAAGAAATTATTGGTCATAGAATAAATCGTAAGAAGTAGACTTCAACTCTAAATATATAAAAAATGTTAGGAGTCATTCAGTTTGTAGAAACAAAATAGAGGGAATATATTTTTGGATCCAAAATTGTCTTATTTGATAAAAAGTTCTTAAATTTCGGATATTTTGAAAGTCATTTTTGAATATAACTTTTATGATGGTGAAAAAAGAAAAAATGGAGGTGCAGGAAGAAGAACGAAAATCGGGAAGGTACAGGAAAAAACTGTGCAAAGTGTTGGGTATACTTAGATAAGCCTTCTCCCTGCACCTCCAACAGTTCTTCTGTATCCCCAAAAAAGATCCTTATACCCTTATTTATCATCCGCGTGAGAGTGGGTGAAATTCGTTGGGACGTAGTAAATTTCATTTACTGCGTCACCAACCTCCTGCACCCCCAAAACTTCACTCTTAATATTTTTCTCGTGTTTCGTTGTTCTCCATCCCAGTACTTTTGCTCTCATTCTCTTCTCCGTGGTCCCTTAGAGTTTTCTGTCCTTCATTCATTCCGTGATCCCTCTTCATTCATTCATTCATTGTGGTGGTGGTCACTCTGGTTTGTATCACTTTTTTTTTTTAAGGAATGATGTTTATTTTGTCTATATCTTTACTTTGCATTTGCATTGTGTTATTATTGAAGGTTGTGTCATTGGTTCTTTGAAAGAAGTTGGTTGTGCGTTATCTTTTCCCATCCAAGTTAGGCTTCTTACCATCTTACCAGCTTGTTAGGAGGTAAAATTTTTTCTGTTTGCTTGTGTTTTCGGTTTCATAAACTACAAAACCCGTTTGACGAAAAAAAGCAAATTTTTTTTTTAGGAAACGGATTATAGAATCCGTTTCATAAAAAAATTTGCAAATTTTTTTACGAAACGGATTACAAAATCCGTTTCACAGTGTATGAAACGGATTCTATCATCCGTTTCGTAAAAGAATTTGCAAATTTTTTTATGAAACGGATTACAAAATCCGTTTCACAAATTTTAATTTTTTTTTTCAGAAACGGAATTTGTAATCCGTTTCAGAAAAGCTTGAAACGGATTCCAAAATCCGTTTCTTAAATTTTTAAGTTTTTTTATTAAACGGATTTCAAGATCCGTTTCCTACCGATGCATGACGCCCATGAAGTGGCAAACATGAACCACATTCACGATCTGCCTCATCACCGTCGCCGCCTCACGCTTTGAGTAGTTTCCTTTGGCAATGATGCGGTCAAAGAGTTCGCCTCCACTGCACAACTCCATGACTAGGTGCACGTGGTTTCTGTCCTGTAAGCCCCTCTGAACTCCACGATGTTGGGTTGCCGCGACAGATGCTGCAGGATCATAACCTCTCTTCTCACGTCCTCAATCTCCTGCGCACTCACCAGCTTCGTCTTCGCAATGGACTTGCATGCGTACTCTCTCTGCGTCATCTTCTCCACGCACAGATAAGTCACACCCCATTGTCCGCTTCCTAGCTCTTTCTTCATCTCGTACATTTGCTCTATCTTTACGTACGGTTTTCCTAGAATAGCCCCCGATTGCGGCGTGCTCCTTTTCTTCTCAACAACACCATCTGATTTCCTTTTTCCACTATCTTCTTTCGAGCTATGCTCTGGAGAGGACTCCCATGACTCCTCGATTTCAATTTGACGGGCCTTGCTTGCTGCAGCAGAACAACGCCCTAAACAATCCCAACCCCATTTTTTTTTTTATTTTCTGGTATCAAACCTTCTTTTTGATCTTGATCTTTCTGGGTACGTGGTGATAGTTCTGCTTTGCTTTGCTTTTTATATCAGACCAATTAACTATTCGTTTCAATGGGGTTGATTACAATTGCCAATTTTTTTGGTGCTTTACTGTGTTGAAGGGTGTGGTTACAAATGATCGTGTGTTTGCCCATATCAAAACTTTCCAAACTTATTAAGTGTCCGAAGATACGTGCCTTGTTGTATTCAACTTTATATCTTTCATCTTTTATTTAATCCAATTTATTCGTTTTCCATATTATAATAATTTGGAATATGAAATTATGATGCTTAACGCGTGGAATAATGTGTAAAAGCCATATGGGACGTTTGGACCATGCAGAAAAAGAGAAAATCCATTGACTCACCATTCTAACTCCAACCATCATCTTCATAATATTCCTGCCAACTCCATCCCATGGCAGGTTCAAAGGATGTGAAGCACACTATATGGATATGGAATTTACGGCTGCTGCTGCACGAGTAAAGCAAATAGAAGAAAGAAGAAAGAAGAGAGAATGAGCTAGGTCAAATGGTTTTAAAATATTGGGGTGCATTGCAGGAGCAGGAGCAAGAGAGAAGTAGTGGTTTCGAAATATTGGAGGTGTAGGAGGTGGTCTGCTGGATCAAGTATAAAAAGAGAAAATTTACCGCTTAATATTTACATTTTACTGTTGTGACAAAACTGGAATTAAAAAACGTTTTGGGGTATAGGAGAAGCTATTGGAGGTGGAGGGAGAAACCCCCAATATTTGGGGGCTTCTCCTTGCACCCCGAAACCTTCTCCTATATCCTTAATAATTACCTTTTTGACCCTCTGTTCTTTTCACCCCCAAATCAACTCCACCGTCTCCTTCTCCTCCCGCTTCTCCTTCTCCATCCTCTCCTCTCCCTCCTGCCCCTCCGGCGAAGGCCTCGCCTTCCTCATCGCCTCCTCCACCCACTTCCCCGCCCTCTCCATAGGCCTCCCCCAACCATCTCCCAGCTCAACCTCCTTCGCCACACTACCTTCGACCCCTCCCTCAGCGACATCAACAACAACCACGTTTTTAATTTTAATTTTTTTTTAGAAACGGATTTCGGAATCCGTTTCATATTTTTTTGAAACGGATTTCGATATCCGTTTCACAAATTTTAATTATTTTTTTTGTGAAACAGATTTCAAAATCCGTTTCAGAAAAGTATGAAACGGATTCCGAAATCCGTTTCACAAATTTTTTTTTTATGAAACGGATTTTGGAATCCGTTTCATACATTTCTGAAACGGAATCCGTTTCACAAAATTTTAATTTTTTTTTTGTGAAACGGATTTCAGAATCCGTTTCATACATTTCTGAAACGGATTCTAAAATTCGTTTCACAAGTTTTAATTTTTTTTTTGTGAAACGGATTTTGAAATCCGTTTCATACTTTTCTGAAACGGATTCCGAAATCCATTTCTTAAAAAAGCATGAAAATTTATGAAACGGATTTCGAAATCCGTTTCATACTTTTGATTAGGGTCAAAAGAGTAATTATTGGGAGTACATGAAAAGATTTGGAGGTGCAGAAAGAAGCCCCCGATCTTTGATGTGTTTGTTTTATCCGGTCTTTGTTATGGATCAATTTGGTGCTTAGAATATTCTTTTCTACATAACATTTTCTTTTTCATTTTAGACTAAACAAATATATGGATCAATTTGGTAAACCGAATATATATTACAAATATATTTATTTACGAGTCATTTTTATAACATTTTTTAATTTTAAAAAATCATATAATACTCATATTAAAATAATATTTGTATTTGAAAAAGAAATGTTGTAAAATTCAATGTTTAGATAAAAGTTTATAAGAGAATCTTAAAAATGGTCTAGCACCTCGAGATTTATTAAAATTAAAACAATAATTGAAATTTTAGAAAGCTTTTGTATGATTTTTTTTTTAATTTTTAAGAATTGAAATGATGATTGTTCCTTCCACTTATTTTAAGTCTATTTAAGTGGGTCTCTTCATTGCATCTTCTACTCAAGTTGTTCTTCAAATATTTTTTGGATACTTCTTTTTTGGAATCTATTATATTTTTACTAAGTTACACACCTCCCACACGATATATCAACTTAATTTGTTTTATCACTATTTTTTCAAGCTAATTTATATGAAGTAAAATTTATTGATTTGAGTCTACTGTAAATTTAAATCAAAATATTAGATAAAAAATAATTAACAATAGAATGTGTCGCGAGAAACACGTGATTAATATCTAAAGAAATAGTTAAGGTGATTGTATGAACAATAGAATGATTGTTATTGATTTATGATCATACAGTGTATTAGTATTTAAGGTAATATCCATTATTATTTATTACAAAAATTAAATAAACCCCTAACAAAACAACAAATACCATAATTATAAAATTAAGATATATTGATTTAATCCATTAATTTGATTAAAATCTACACTTTTTTTAATCCCTTCTGTTAGTACAATGAAGTATATGGATATATTTTGTGTGAAATAAAATAATAATAATAAATGTAACGATGACATCTTCAACTGCTTAAATGTTTTAATTAAGGTTTTTGTTGACTTTCTGTTTTGCTTTTAAAACATTTAATATTTGAAATCATTAAATTCAATTTTTATCATTGTAAAATGAAATAATTTAAGTTTCAGTTTTTCTCTCCTTATAATATTTTTTCCAATATATATTTTTAAATAGATAAATAAAAATGTATAAAGATATTTAAATATCAATGGACTGAAAGTAAGATATATGCTATGTTACGTAAATAGTCTGACTGAAAATAAAACGACAACACAAGCTTTGTTGTTATTTTATTTTTATCAGCAACCTTTGCCTTTTATTTAGTTAAAAAATTGGAAGAAAAATAGTTGATTTCTAAAAATTAAAAATCTTTTCTCTTTATTCTTTTTAATCTTAATTTAAATTTTCTCCTTTTTTGTTTGTTTTTTTTTTTCTCACGAGCCACCCATATATCAACATTTTCAAATTTGTTGAAATGATAAAAACATGGAACAAAAACATTATTAAAAATATAATAAAAATGCCGCAACAGAGAAACCATCCCGGGAAAATTGCAAGAAATAACAGCAACAAGGACAAAATAAAATTACAGTCTTCTTAATTCTTATGTTCTTCAAAGTTGAAATTGAAAAACTCTCTCTCTTTCTCTCTCTCCATCGGATTGCATTGCAGCTAAATTTCGCAGAAGGATCCTCACCCTTTCTCTCTCTGTCTCTCTCTTTCTCGCCCCAAATCTAAGGGTTTTCACCCAAACAGAGAAGACCATTGCATCGACCCTTCAAAATCCCCAATTACCCGAACTCCGGTCGACTCGATTCCCATGAGATTTGGTTAATTGGATCGTAGTATGGCGGCGCCGAGGAATGTGACGGCGACGAGGGATGAAGAGAAGGGTGAGGATGACGATTCACCCTCCGCCAAGAAGCCCAAATTGGAGAGGTTCCCGCTCAACACGTGGGAATTCGCCGCCGCCGTTGCTGTCTTCTTCGTGTTCTCCACGGGCCTCTTCTGCATTTACCTCACCATGCCCCCCGCCGCTTACACCAGCCTCAAACTCCCCCGCACGCTCTCCGATCTTCGTCTCCTCAAGTACCCTAACCATAACAACTATGCTGTTTCTTTTTTTTTATATATTAATCATTATTGTATTAATTTTGTTTATTTATCTATTTATTGTGTTAAAGGGAAGATCTTTCGACGTATGCGAGCAACAATCCGGCGCAGTTTATTCTTGGTTACTGCTCCACCTACATCTTCATGCAGACTTTCATGATCCCTGGGACAATCTTCATGTCCCTTTTAGCTGGGGCGCTTTTTGGAGTTGTACGAGGAATATTATTGGTTGTTTTCAATGCCACTGCCGGTGCATCTTCCTGTTTCTTTTTGTCTAAGTTAATTGGCAGGCCTTTGGTTACTTGGTTGTGGCCTGATAAGTTAAGGTTCTTTCAAGCTGAGGTTTGTTTTTATATCCTTTAGTTTTTTATGTTTATGTCAACATTTTGAATATCGTGGGTATTGTTAATGTGGATTTTTGTTTTCTGGATGGTTCAATCAGATTGCAAAGCGTAGGGATAAGCTGCTGAATTACATGCTTTTTCTGAGGATAACCCCGACATTGCCAAATCTGTTCATCAATTTGGCCTCTCCCATTGTTGATGTTCCGTTTCATGTATTCTTTTTGGCTACTTTGGTTGGTCTTGTTCCGGCAGCATATATTACTGTCAGAGTAAGCTTCTGTGCTGGTGTTGATGTTTTTTCTGCATTATGCTCGCTTTACTGGTTTCTCTGAATTAGATGTTTTTTCCTATTCCAAATTTTTATTTTGTACGTGTGTCTGTTTATTTTTTGTTTGAGCTCCTTTTAGTTAGTGCGTCTCGTGGACATGCCTATAGGCTTTTGCAAGGTTGTCAAGATCCTGATTTTGCAGCTAAGATTGCACTGCTCTACTATTTCTCACGTTTCTCCATGTTTGAGCATATGCAGGATTGCTACCTTAGAATTAGACTAGGATCATTAGGGAAGATCGCAAACCCCTGCGAATTTGAGCCCCAAAACCTAACACGTGATTCTTTTATTTTTGTGAGTTGGATTGAGCCAGCTATAAGAGAGAAAACATAGATTTTTCCTTGTCGCTTGATGTTATTGAAATCTATCTCCTGTCTATTTTGGTTTCATTTGAACTCTTATCTGCGTCTCAATTCTGTTCCGTTTATTTTGGTTGCAACTTCTGTGGTAATTTTTTTATTGGGTCAGCAAGTTCTCTATATTTTGCTAGATGGAGCTGAACCATTTGACTAATTGCTGAGATATCTTTTTAAATATTAATGTGATTTTAAGGTTTTTTTTATGTTAATTTATAATATGTAAATATTCATTTAAACGAATTTTTGTTTTCTATGTATGATTTAGCTGTGAATGTTCTGATAAAAGTGTTCCCCCCTCTCCCCCCTTTTTACTCTACACTGGAATAAGATCTTGATTTTTGACAACTTCGGGCTTTTGCATTTTGGAACTTTTGCATTTGAAAACTCTTCTTCTTAGATAGAAACTAGGGATGGAGTGTCTTCTTGAATGCTTCTTAGAAAAGTTATTTGAAGGATGATCAGCAACTTAAGATCCAGGTGGCTCTGGATTTAAGATACCTTCCGTGGGTATAAGCTTTACAATTGTCAATCTACTGGTTTTGTTTTTAATATGAAGGAACTTTGTGAATTAGATCTGCTTAAATTGGAGTGGGATGTTTTTATTCTTAAGTAAACAGTTCAATAATATATCGAAGTAATTCCTGTTCCAATATGCATATATGCGAATATACACAGATGATTCATTTATATTTTACTTATTAGAACAACTAGAGTAAATCATTATTAAGCTAAGAGATTTATTGCACCGTTTATCTTGAAGGCTATTGAGGATTTGAAAGATTATGCTAGCAACGTTTCGGTTGAAATGGCACATTACTAGTTCCACTGAGAACTGCTATATTTAGAAATGCATCTAAATCCTTTTTTCCCAACTGCTTCGAGTGTATTTTCTGCTGTTCCTTTCGTTTAAGCCTTTTAGCTGGATGGGTTACTTGAAGTGGTAAAAGTAGTTTCCTTGTTGATTGTTTTTGTACATTTTGCATCTCCTTTCATTTGATCTAGGCTAATGCGGACTGTGTGGTCATACGTTAGTATGTTCTTCTCATTTTTACAGTGTCACATTTTGATTTCAATCAACGTGGATGGTTGTTGCATATAATTTCTAATTGCATATAATTTCTAATTTATGGATGAAAATGCTAAATATCGTCTATGATATTCATGCTTTTGATGATCTTCTGCTTTTCTTTTATTGTACTCCTAACCTCTATTGTTGCTTAACCAGGCTGGCCTTGCTCTTGGGGATCTAAAGTCAATTAAGGATCTATATGATTTTAAGACATTATCGGTACTTTTCCTCATTGGTTTTGTTTCCATAGTTCCAACACTTCTGAAGAGAAAGAGAGTATACGAATGAAGTTGTGTGGGCCTAGCTTGTGTTATACATTTTGTCAAAAGATAAGTTACTTTACCAGAGAAGATAGTATCGAAGAAAGATATCAATGAGAAAGGATGTATTGTTATTAACTTAAACAGTAGCATGTGCTCCATTTTATTTTCTGTGGTGGAGCCTAAGTTTTTTATGTTTCCCTTTTTATTTTTTGGTTGCATGGAGAGAGCAAGGGTAAACATAACTGAGTGAGTGGTGTACAATCAACTGAGCTACGGAGGCTTTGTTGGATTATTAAATTACACATACTGACATTGACGTCATCAAGAAGGTTATGGTGTTTGTTTAGCGATACAGTATGCATACTTGCTTGGCACCATAGGATTTGACTTTTATCCAGAAGTGTTGCTTTTTCAATTTGTAGAGAATTTCAACCATTACTCTTCCTGTCATTAGATTCACCTCTGGTATTGTTATCGAGTTTGATGCTCTATCTCCAACAGGAAGTCATCTCAATGTTGCGTATAAACTTAGGATGAAACGGACTGATGTTTGTATAATATCAGCCAGATATTGCAATCTGCGCTTAATGAATTGGTGTTTAGTTCCATTCCATTGCTTTCCTCATTCATAACTTCAATAATAAAATTTATTCTGTGTCAATATCGCTAAAAGCCAATCACTTTTGTAGTTGATGTCATTGCATTAGCTGACGAAGCTTAAGCATAGTAAAGTCAGAGCATTTCTAAAATTACCTGTGAACCAATTGCATTTTATTCCAAGACTTTTCGATTTTCAAAGGAATTATATTGTATTCTTATTAAGAATACTATCAAATGAGTACGAACAGCTTGAACATAAAAAATTGTTCCTTACAATGTCATCATTATATATTATATATTATATTATATTAAAATATAGTAGTAAAAGGCATTGGGATCTTCCTCACCACATAAATTATATATAAAAACCCGATCGTTTTATATTTGAGCCTATTTTTATATGATTGATATTTGAGGTAGGAAATCTATGTTTGTATGTTGCATGCTGGTTGTTTTGGGAGTATAGGAAAATATAGTTACTTGCAAATATCAACATTGAACTTGCTTACTAAAATTTGGTACGAGAAATATTAATTTGTGTAGAGAAAATTTCGCATAAACTCACTAAATCTGGCAAGTTTCTTAATTTGGTAAAATTCTTTTTAGAATTACCAAAATAACAATAGATCTTGAAATATTAATCAGGTTAAGTGTGCTACTAACCCTTCTCTTTTTGCATGGTTCGAGTACACTTCGGGTCAGTCACACACAGAAAATTCATAATACATAAGGAAAAATCCACAGGACATGTGCCAAATAGTTCTACATTGACAAATTTGAATTCATTACTGTTTCCAGAGATCATACGAGAAAGGAGAGGAAGTTCTACATTTTCAAAAGAACAATAGAGAAAGAAGTTTCAAAGTTTTGTATACATAGTTTTCTTTCTTTCTTTTAACCAGCTTAATGAAACAATAAATATTTCCTTCCCGTACTCTCTTATTCTCAGAGAAAAACAAAAGGAACAGAGTTTTCTTTCTTATTAACCATTTCATGTTTGGCGTGTGTGTTTAAGTTTTTTACTTCCTACATATAGGAACGGAATTAATTAAAAGAGGATAAGCCAATTAATTATAATTTTTAAATTAAATTTCTTCCAGCCATTCTTCTATGGAAGGCAGGAAGAAAACTGAATACTATTCCAAGCAAACAAAAGCACATTATGAGCTAAAATTGGAACGTGTGACTTGGAGCTAAAGAAATAGCAATGTATTTGGAAACGGGAGATTACAATAATACAACATTACAATATGCAATTACATTTCTAATTAAAGCAACACTAATAAAGGCGGAATGATTGCATAAAATTGGAGATGAAGAAGCTACAGTATAGGGACAGTTCACCAGATGTTCATGATTCAGAATCCTTCGATTTGATATCGTCCATAGTAACTTTTGGGTAGTTCTCATAGCCCATAATGCTATTTATCCGTATACGTGTATGTGGCTGTCACATGTTGAAAATCAACACAATGTCAAGCATTTCAATCACAGGGACGAAATCATATTTTCAACTAAGCTTTATTTGGTGAGATGTCACAAGAATTTTTAATTTTTATTCAGTTTCGGACAAGTCACTGTATGATTTAAGTACCATAACATTAATGCCATGGTAATGTTGCACCACTCAGTATAATAAGTGGAATTAGTTATAGCCACTTAAAAAGTATGGTGAAGTGATGACTGCCATGGAAGGAGATGTTTAGTTCCCAAATTTATGGTTCCAAAGGCATGAAATGTTATTTTCATGATAACCAAATTTTGTCATTTTACTTCTACATTCCTCAAAAGCTCGGACAGATCATTCCACCAAACTGTCTGAGGGTGGGGTGATAGTTTGCATGAGATGGCTAGGTTTAAACCTCATTATTGCTATTGTACACCAACAATACAATGGAGCAAAAGCAGGGTTAACAAAATATGAAAAAATAGCATCTCATTAAGACCAAGAAACTGCAGGGGTTTGTTATTCTGTTCCCTGGTTGAATTCAATTCTTCGCGAAAAGTAACTAGATAGAAGAGAACAACTGAAAAGTAAAGATGCAAAATGCGTTTTAACAATTTTCATGCATGTATTACAGCTTGTTGTAACTTACAATGGCTTATAACTAGCCAAGAACATAATTTACCCGAAGTCAGTCACACACACAAAGCATATGGACTCATATTTTCAAGCCCCCTAAGGTACGAGAGAATTCACCCATACGAATAAATAATTCCCAACCACTCCCAAGCCATGCAAACCAACATTTCAATTGAAAAATATTTGATAAATAATTTGATTGCACAAGTTAAAGCATAACTGTTGTACCTGTCTGTGTCCAATGTTTCTGCGATAGTGCTTCTTCTTTTTATATTTGAAGACAATGACTTTGGGGTCTAAACCCTGCATTAAAATTAAAATGGTAGGTAGAAGATTTCTTTTAAAAATACTATCTGGAGAAGTTAAACAAAAAGAAAAAGGTGTACCTGCTCTTCTACCGTTGCATATACCACAGCATTTGTAACTATTGGTCTCCCAATGTAGCAAGATGTATCAGTGCCAACCAGTAAAACTTTGTGCAAGGCAATCTGTGGTTCCCAACAACTAAATTAAACTAATAATAAAATAATCTTTTGAAAATTACAGCAGTTATTCATGTAGTATTATCACTTGAGCTGGCATCAACATCACCCCGAACCACTCCTAAAAATAACTTCATTTCCCCAGCTTAGGCCAAGTTTCTTAAACAGACTTTTCTGTCAGAACCTTTAAAACTATAGATCCTAAACCATGGTTCAGATCATTAATAGGTCCTAAATCTACAGTCAGTTAAATTGTCACGAGAATTAATCATACAGGAAAAGAAATGGAGCTTTCTTAATTTTGTATGTATATGAGTACACTAGTCAATGGACTTCATTCTCCAAATATCTATCTTGTACTTTGGAGAGCCAAAACTTTGATATAATAAATGAACAAATAAATTGTCTGTCTGGTGCAGATACATTTTCTTGAGACTACCAATTACATCGATAATAATAACATACTAAGGTCTTTTGCCCTTAAAAAATGACATGCTGTAATTCATGCACTTGCGCATACATAAACACTATTCTGATATTCACTATTCAAGTGATTATTACCCAGCTGCCGTCACGCTCAAATCACAGAAATTTTAAAAGCAATAATGTTTGAGGAGAAAGTGATAGGTAGTAAGCTGGGGATGCATACAATCGAAGACAGAAAAAAAAAAGAAAAAAAAAAGCATTGAAAGAGTTTTAAGAATGATCCAAAACTGTGGCTGATGAGTTTAAAGCGTATTCCTATTACTTGAGCTAGAGGGAGACCGACCGAGAAAAATTACAGACAACATCAGCATGATGGATTGAGAAGTCAGGGGTTTGTCTACAGAGATAATTTCAGAATAGAATATTATAATATCATTTCATCCATGTAGCAAACTCCACCTAGTAAGAAAAAGGCTTTATATTGTTCCAAAACAGCCGAAGTTAAGAAGTAAACAAGCTATCATAGTTATGCACCTTATCATTAACATTTGCACCTGCCAACCTCTGAACAACAAGCTTTCGCCCGGGGTGAACAATATATTGGCGTGAACCAACCTAGACAATGCAGCAAAAACAAGTTCAGAATCACACTAAACAGAAGATAATATTAGCAGAAACCCAAAAAAGAATCCTATTTACCCAATCCAGCAAACTTAAGTGGAACAAAAAAAGAGCACTCCAAACAACCAGAATTAACTGTTTTAATCGATGGCCGCCACTTTACAATAGCACCAAAAAATATATAAGCAATAATTAAAAGCATTTAGCAGCCTCAAATCTTGGAATACAAGTGCAATTGGACAGAAAAATTATCTGGGTCAACAATTTTAAACCGAAGCTTGCAACTTTTCCACACTGGGTCATGGAATCCCATACCCAACTTCAGAAAAAGGAAGCTACTCCCAATTCATTAATCAGAACTCACCATTATGACTGCGAAGAGACCGGGCTCCCATGAGGGTGCCTTAGCCGAGACAATCTGGGTCGGTTCTGGCTCGGTCGAACCGGTTTCTGTTTCGGTTTGGGCCACCGAGGATTCTGAGGACTTGGGAAGGGGTGCGAGAGGTGAGCGAGGCGAGAATGTGAGGTTGTAAGAGTGAGATGGAAAACGATTGAGATTGAAAGGTTGAGAAAATAGAGGTTTAGGGTTGTGAGAAATGGTGCAATGGGTTCCGAATGTAGCGCACAGAGTGGAAACGGTGGCAGTGGCCATTTTTGAGAGACCTCTCTCTCTCTGTCTCTTCTTCTCAGGCCTATCTATCCTCTCGTCTTTCCTATCCTTTTCTTTTCTCACTTTTATTTTCACCAAAAATTATTTTTAAATTGGTTTACTTTTATTTTTTTTAAACAATAGAAATTGAAAAAATGAAAATAAGGCACGCCACACTCTGCACCTCTTTCATTCAAACCTTACACAGAAACAAAAAAAAAATTGCGTAATTTGATATTTTTTAGATTTCAACCTTTTAGAGGTAATATTCCTACCGTATATCAGAAAACTAATTATTCTTATATATTATTTTAACTAAAATTAGAACAGCCAAAATAAGGATGAACTCAAGTCTAAGTAAAATTATTATAGAGAATTTATACAGTTAAAACAAACTTAAGTGAGTTCAAACTAAAATTATACTAACTTTGCTTAATTTGATGTTAGTTATCCACATTTTATTTTATATAGATGTCAGAATGAGTGAATCTAGTGGTTTAAATCAGATCCATTTAATTTACTTTGTAGGTAATATTTTAAATATTGATCATTTATGATTATTCATGGATCGATGAATTAAACCAGTTATAATACCTAATTCAAAATAGTTATTTTTAACATAAAAAGATGCAAAAAACAATACTTTTTTTGTGATGAATTATTATTGTAGAAAAATTAGAAAATGAGATGTTTTAAAAATAGAAAAGTGTTTTAATAATAATAAATTCTTACCAAGAAGTTGTAGATCATATAAATATTTTCAGCTTACAGTTAAGCTCTTTTTATCAAAATTTAATTAAAATATACTAAGTGTGTACATAATTTTTATTGAATTATAAATTATAGTGTTGTAAAATTATCAAATTTACAAAGAACTAATCGTAAGATTATATTTAATTTGTTTAAGTATTTAACATATGAAAATTGGAGTCCACATTCTCTGTTTAATTTTGTAGTGCTGCTGCTTAGCATTAACAATCTAATGTTATCAAATCATTTTAAAAATCAAAATCAATATTCATTAGTATATTTTGAAAACACATTATCAAATAATTTTAAAGGCACAAACATAAAAGCAGCACAAAAAAAATCTAGCAAAAAATTTAAATTTAAAAATTATGCACTAATAAAACATCAAAACAGAAATCACTTTATTATAACTAAATTTCTGTAAGCAATTTAGGTTAGTCCAGTCAGATAAGAATCGGACTCCCGATTTTAAAGGCAACATGATTCTGTAGCTTGAAAAATAATAGCATCATATTTCCCTTCTCTTTGCTCAACACAAACACATAAAGCCAATTTACCTTGTATGTATGTTGTGTATATTTGACTTCACCGAATACAGAGTTTCAATGTAAAATATATAATAGTCATGTGTATGAAAAATTGGCTATATGACTTTTCTTCTATCATATCATGTTTCCTAACGGCACTAAAGATCTCAATAAGCATATTAGGATGAGTCTTTCACTTCTAAACCAGGAAATAATGAAGCTTTATGATTGCTGTTCATGACTTTGCTTCTACAACCACCTGGTTCGCCCCTTCTCATCATTGTTGCAAACTCCCCATAATTAATTCTCCCATCCTGAAAAATGTTATCTGCTTTAGAAAGAAAAGTATCCTAGGTAAATTCATTCAAATATCAGAGAAAGAAAAGCCTTATTTTGGGACAGCTAAAATAAAAGACCTGAGAGACCAAGGTTCAGAAGGAAGCATTAACAGAACGTAGAAGGCAGAAATGAGAATTAAAAAACATAGCAAAAGTTGTAAACATGGAATCCTTATGCAGTCTTTGATCCTAATGCTTGACTTGCAAGAGAAACAAGAAAGTAGAAACATGTTTCACTTTCACTAATTTTAGAGATAACGTGTTCAAGTGATTTCAACAATTTTATTGTTAAACTAAAATGAATTCAACAACGAAGTTCAGTTAAACTAAGCAGAGTGACAAACAACAGTGACATCAGCATGTACTATGGATCAGAGGAACTTACATTGTCTTGATCAATCTCTTTGATCATCTCATCCAGATGCAACTCACCAAGGCCGAAGTCTTTACAAGCCTGTTGAAGCTCATCAATGGTGATGTAACCACTACCATCTTTATCAAAATAGGAAAAAGCAGCAACTAAATTCTCTTCTCTTTCCATCTTATTCAAGTGCATTGTAGCCGCCAGAAATTCACCATAGTCTATTGTTCCATTGTTGTCTATATCAGCCTGCCAAAGTGCACAAGAGAGAGCAGTTAAAGATCACCCAGTTCAACGTATACAAAAGAAGCAAAAAAGATATGAAGCTATTTCACATAACACCTCCGTTTGTGTTACATTCTATTCTATATTAACCATAATCTACCTACCGCTTCCATAAGGGATCTAATTTCAGATTCCATGAGATCACATCCCACACTTTTCAAACCATCTTTGAGTTCCTGAAAAGTGATTGTCCCGCTATTGTCTTCGTCAATCATTTTAAATAACTCTTTTAATCCACCTATTTCCTCCTCTGAAAGTCTTTCTACAATGACCTGAAGAATTTTTTAACGTAAAATATAAGTGCACCACTTATATGAACACAATACTATACAGAAAACTGATAAAGCATACAAATCATTTATGTTTGGACAAGCTTGAGAGAAAATAAGAAGCAAGAAAATGAAATTGACTTCTGCATGCATAAGCTAATTTGGAGAAGCTCTCTCAAATAACTTCTCTACAGTTTTATTTTTCACTTGTGCACAAGCTAATTTTAACCTATAAAGAAAATAATTTAATTCTTTTCTTTTCTAGAAGTCCTTATAAAAGACCCAAAATCAAAATGAATGGAAATGCTTAAACAAAGAGACCATAGAACTGAATTTAATCATCACGCTAGAACAAACAGAAACCTTACCATGGATAGAAATATCCAGCAAAAGCAGAAAACTCTTATATAAGAGAGAAATGGATTCATAGAACACTTTAGTATATATATTTTTTCAAACTAAAAACTAAATGAAATGTCATCCAGATTTAGCTAACCCTCCAAGAAATGGCACATGAAACTTTTATGTCATATAGAAGTGATGGGAAAGAACTCCTCTCACACCTAATGAGGGTCAAAGTACGAGACATACACAAAACAACACCATAAATGAAAAATAGCGAAAAGTATGAGTTTACATGATTAGACACCTCGTGTCTATTTCCACCAAATTGTCTCAAAAGTATTTCATTATATAACAATGCATTAGTTTTCCAGAAAAACTGGAGAAAATCCTGTCCCATCTTAGGGCGGTGACCCTCTCTCTAGATTGAGTGTATCTTTTTTCTTCATATGATCCCTTTATAAAACAAAGCTTCATGACTGCCACCATAAATAAGACTCAATAGACTTTAATTATTTCACCTCTTCATCCATGCCTCATTATCATAATGGGATTCTTCAAGAGTGAAGATGCATTCCTACCCCTACCTCTTGGAATATACCTCCTGACTTTGTACTACCTGTATTAATGTCTGAAATTTTGGATTGATTTTGCAAAATTAAGTTATGAGAGGGTATCTCATTCGACAAATTTTTTAATATAAGCCTCAAGAAAAAATTAATATCATGGTTGAAATCAAACAAAAAGAGGTAAGGCATACAATGAGAATTAAACATACACGTAACGCCATCTTCTTAAGTTTATTCATTGTTGAGAAATGCTTTAGGCGCGTCAAAACAGCAGGATCCAGAGGTTTGTCCGGGGCAACACTATCATCAAGAATCCAAGGGTGACCTGAGTATACAATACTCCATTCTTGTTAGATCTTTTACCAAGCTATGACATTCTAATGAGCCTCCATACACCAGTAGGACATGAAAATTCAGTTAAAACTAATATTCAAGAAACTCACATAAGACTTCATGAGCAGAAATTCTTTTTTTGGGGTCCTTATCCAACATCTGTTTTATCAAATCTTTAGCACTTCCTGATATACTTGGCCACGGATGAGATGTAAAATCAACTTCTGCATGCAAAATCTGTTTGTAAACTCCTGCTTCAGATTCTGAAAAAAATAAAAAATCGAATGCAACTTAGGCACAAAGAAGATAACAAGCATATGATCAAATAATATACAAAGAAATTCAGTTGTTAGTCGAAGAGAATTACAGTAAACATTAGGATCATTACTTGCCCAGAAAGGTGGAAGCCCTCTCAGTAAGGTGTATAGAATAACACCAGCACTCCAAACGTCCACTTCTGGTCCAGACTGTTTGTGCAACACCTCTGGGGCCATATAGTAGCAAGTTCCTACTATATCACTAAAGGTTTGTCCTGAGAAGAAACAAGAAAAAGGGCAAAGGTAAGAGTGTGTTCGGTAGTTGCTTGTTTTACCAAAATCATAAACCCATACTAAATACAGGGAGATGGTTAAATGACCAAGGAGAACTCATATAACATCAATAAAAAATAAAATAAAGTGCCATATAATGTGTGTCAGAAATTTGTAAATTAGAATTAGATAGTTAAATAATATTAATTATGAAAAATAATGGTTTTGCACCAAGTGCCAAATTGTGTCCAATGACAATGAAAGAACTAGCAAATAGATAAAGCAAATTACACACATTTAAGACAAAATAAAGAACAAATACAGATAGAAATGAAAGGACTCTCTGCAAATTATTCAGAATTAATCAAGAAAGCAAAATCATCATTAAGTTGCTTACTTTTATTTGTTGCTCTACACTCCCTCGTATAGGAGCACAAAACAATTACAAGATAATCTGAATTATAACAGAAAACTAACTCAAAAGAATGAATGAACAGGAAGGTTGGTTCACCAAACGATATAGTTTTCGATCATCAGACGAAATGTATACAACTATGACATGATATATCCCGTGGAAAGAGTTTTAGTACACCGAAATTTACAAAAATCATTATATTGTGTTAATTAAATGATGGATAGTTTTAAAATTAGATTAGCATATGATGACGGAGAGTTTATGATATATCTTGGACTTTCACTTAGCACTCACCATATTTTTGTACAACTATGAAATTATTGTCTTATTAGATAGATTTTACTGCACGGCATCACGCAAAACTCTAGCTGATATATAGAGATGAATTCTTCTACGTTCCATTACACAAACATTGATGGGAGGCAATTTGATGACTTTGATTGAGAAATTCATACGGAAATGCATGCATTATAAAATTGAATTGAATATAAGCGACGAATGGAACCTGGTTTAAAGAAGACAGAGAAACCAAAATCGATAACCTTGAGGGTGGCATCCCTGGCGAGGGTATCAAACAAGAAATTCTCAGGCTTGAGATCCCTATGAATGACCCCATGAGCGTGGCAGCCTTCCACCACCCCAACAATGGTCTTCATCAACTTGGCAGCCTCTCTCTCGCTGTAATGCCCCTTCTGAGTGATCCTATAGAAAAGCTCACCCCCACGACACAGCTCAATCACAAGGTGCACCGCAAACTTGTCCTCGTAGCTTCCCTGTATCCTTGCCACGTTGGGGTGCTCCGACAAATGGTGCAGGATCTGAATCTCCCTCCACACATCATCGTACTCCTCTTGGCACAAAAGCTTGGCCTTTGGAATGGTTTTGCAGGCGTAAGTCTTCCTTGTGTCCATGTGGGTGCAGACGTAGGTTGTGCCCAAGCGCCCTTTTCCCAGCACCTTCTGCCCCACAATGTAGTCCTCCTTCAGGTCCGGGGTCTCGTGCGGCAACACGCTTTTGCACTTTGATGCGCTCCCATCTTTCGACATTTTCTCAGTTTCCTCCTCCATCTCCATCTCCATCTCCATCAATCTCCAACACTCTCCAACACTCATACGTTACGTACATACCCAACTGAATTCCCACGATCACCATGCCACTTTTTTAGTGTCTTGTAACAACTGTCACGGCCATAAATAATTCCTGTCGTTTGAATCAGGTCCAAAACCAAAATCAATTTTAACTTTACCTCGCTTTATAGGCAGCAAAAACCATTTTCTCACCTACATTCATCATAAATACACTCTCATTAAATAAATATAATCATATACTTTTATAAATATATATATATATATATATATATATATATATATATATATATATATATATATATATATATATTGGGTTCAAGAAAAGCATATTTATATCTCAACTCTGTTAACAGAGTTAAGTAAATGTTGACATTATGCTTTCTTTATAAATCATTTTACCTAATATTTTAGAAAATAACAACACTTCTTTAAATTAATTTTTTATTTGTGTTAATCATTTTAATTGATATTTTCCTTTTCTCATTCTAACTTTGCTTGAACTTATAAAGCTTATAAAATTAATGTGGGATGAATATTATTCCTTTTCAGAAAATTAAGTAATCTCATCACAACTAATTTTAAGACTGCGTTTCATGGAAGAAATATAAATAGGATGTATAAAATTAGAAAAGGATGAAAGAATGATGTATGAACTAAAAAATAGTTTAAGAGTAATTGTAGTTTTCATAAGAAGTGAATATTATAATATTTTAATAAGAAAAAGTTTAAATTATAAATAGATTTATAATAACTAAATCATCTATATAAAACCATCATCTTTATAATAAACCCTTCATAAAATCACCTTGTTTTCTCTTTACACTATTAAAAATACGTATATTGGTTTTGAATGTTTTTCTTTGAAAATACTTATAAATTATGTTATGAAAAATAATTTCAAAGAAATTGCTATTAATTATTTTGTAAAATATTTTGCTCAATACATTTTTTAAAAAAAAAGTTTTGTAGGAAATACTTGTAAAATTTATAATTTTGTAAAAAATAATTATCCCTGAAGAAATTACCTACCAATTAAAATTCTTAGAAAAAATGACAAGAAAAAATCTTTTTTTACGATATTTTATAACAAATTTATAAAAAAAAATCCTATCAAATATAAAAAAACCGTGCTAACTTTTTTCTTGTTGTAAATGGTTAAAAATTGCATCCGGACTACCCTTGTTTTGACAGGTTAATAGACTGATCCGCAGATCACAGCTCATTTTGACACTCCTAATAATAAGCTTAAAATTCCTTTTTTTTTTTAATAATCTTTTGGAATAATCTTATGCCTTTTATAATCCTATTTAGTTTCTTTGGTTTGTTTATATATATACCTCCTCCATTTCGGTACATCTCTTAGGATAACTATAATAGAATAATTATATGTTATTCTCTACTATTTTATAATTATCAAATATAAGATGTTTTATTTACTAGTAATACATTATTAAATGGAATGTTATAAATGAAAATTAAAATTTTAAAATATTTTATTGGAGAAGGAATTGTATAAATAAATAAAAAATCTTAACAAAAATAATAGATCTTATTGTATTTTAAAAAATGATACTTTGGAATCTTTCAAAATAAAAAGGCACTCACTACTCATTTTCATTTCAATAATATAATAATATATTTTAGTATTTTAAATATATATATATATATATATATATATATATATATATAACAAAAACATTAATAATTAAGTTGTTAAGAGGTTGGTTTCCCTTTCGAATTACTTTATTTTCATTTAACACTATTAATATTATTTTCACTCTTTTTTTCTTATGCTTGCTTACTCTTCATGTTTTCGTTCTTCCTTCCAAAATATTAATTGTATTGAGAAGCCATACACTTAGTGCGTGTTTGGAGAATCAATTAGAATTGATTTTCTTACGTAAAATCATTAAAGTCAATATGTATTTGATTTTCAAAATAAATTAAAAGATAAAAAAATTATGATGAGAAATAATTAATTCTTATTTCTACGTTAGATAATTGATAATTCTCCAGGACTGAACCAAATACATCCTTACTCCTAAATGCAAATAGACATTTCATTTTTATTATTAAAAAGAACATTAGACATACACTTATTCTTACTCCTGAATGCAAATAGACATTTTATTTTTATTATTAAAAAGAACATTGGACATACACTTACTCCTGAAATCATCTTGGGGTGGCTGAAAAAGCTATGACTTATTATTCCCAATCCATCGTTATCCCTGGTGTCACAAATTACCATCCTTACAACCAGCAACACATTTTATTAGATATTTTTCTGTCGCATTACTGTTCTTAAACCATAGTCTTTTAACAATTTTTCTTCATTCTTTTCTCTATCCTTTCTTTCCCTTGGCTCCGCAAATCATAGCATAACATTTCCTTTTTTCTTGGGTGAAAGCAAACCATTCAAACCAATTTACATTATATATAAATATATGGTCAACATATTCAACTTCACCTAATGTTTTAAAGAAATAAAGAGATTAAGCCAATTGCTCCAGAAGGTAAATAAAGTTCAAACATAAAACATATTATAACCACGCGGTAGGAAAATTTTGCTATCACTTTTGTTCTACCATCATTGGTCCTAACTGTACAAAAAAAAAAAAAAATCAGGTAGCATATAAAGAGGAAGAGTTTTTCATTCCAAAAGCATCTGCAATATTGGAGTTCAAATTGCCATCCATGGTTCTGCTTCTACCAACATCCGGATCAACCCTTTTCATCATTGCTGCAAACTCTGAATAATCAATTCTGCCATCCTGAAAAAGAAAGATACACAATTAGGACCTAAACCCTCATAAGTTAAGGAAAAAAAAGCCTCAAAGATAATTTCAAACAAACACTGTCAGTCACAGTGAGGACCTGCTATCAGAACGTTATTATCATTTAAAAGTTGATCCAAAAACAGAAACATAGTTGAATACCACTAAAATATTGAGAAGTTGGCAATGTGAGTACTTACGGAAGTACATGACAAGAAAGGATAACTCTACAGGATAATCCTTAGAGCTTAAACAAAAGCAATGTGTGGCGATCATATATAAAATGTTGTTTTGAAATACAAATGGAAATTATATCATCTAGTGGAATAATAATAAAAATTACACTGAAGTTATAATTAAAGGAATACATTACTTCTAACTTCATGTAGAGTCAACTAGTTCCATTTCATAGTAACCATTACTCGCATGAGAAAGCAGAGAAAAGAACAAATATAAAGAAAATATAACTAACGGCAACGTTTCTGAAATAGAACTTAGATCACCTTTTCTCTTTACTTTGTTAAGTGCAGCCATGTAAAATTGTACATGAGGTAGGTAAAATTTTACTTCGTTGCAACATCCAAAAGTATTGCACAATTACTTAACATGGAACCCAAATCACAAGTAACAGCCCAACACATGACATGGTGATGGACTTTTATTCCTGTAATGAGTTAATTTTAAGAATCCACGATCATATTTTGTATAAACACAAATTTCATTCTACTTTAACTTTCCAAAAGCATCCCATATCTGTAATGATGATGGCTGGCTTCTAAAAGAATCAAGAAAGCGAATACTTATTTCATTAATTTCACAGGTAGTGAGTTCATGTAATATCATCAATTTTTTTGGTAAAACTAAAAATGGAATCAACAAGTGTTAGAGAAACTAAACACTGGCAACAAACAATCACATCAGCAAGTACTAGCGAAAATATAAACACAATTACAGGAACTTACATTGTCTTGATCAATCTCTCTGATCATCTCATCTAGATGTACATCGCCAAGGCCAAAATCCTTGGTAGCCTGCAGAAGCTCATCAATGGTGATGTAGCCACTACCATCTTTATCAAAATAGGAAAAAGCAGCAACCAAATTCTCCTCTCTTTCCATCTTATTCAAGTGCAGTGTAGCAGCAAGAAATTCACCATAGTCTATACTTCCACTGTTGTCTATATCAGCCTGCCAAAGTTAATAAGAGAAGGCAATGAATGATCACCCAACTCAAAATACACATTAGAAGCAGAATTTTTATGAACTTATTTGAAATAACACTAAAAACACATTCTCTGAAATTAATAATATTAATAATAATAATAATAATAATAATAATAAAAATAATCTACCTACCGCCTCCATAAGGGATTTGATTTCAGATTCCACGAGATTAGAGCCCATACTTCTCAAACCCTCCTTCAGTTCCTCAAAAGTTATTGTCCCACTGTTGTCTGTGTCAATCACTTTAAATAACTCTTTCAATCCACCTATTTCTTCCTCTGAAAGTCTTTCAGCAATGACCTGAAAACAATATTTAGATGTGTTAGCGCAACCAGACTGTATAAAAAAGGGACAGAGCATATAAAATTTATAAAGTTCATATGAATTGCTATTTTGAAACAAAGAAAATATATAAATGATTTAATAATCATTAACTGGAACAAACAGAAACCTAACAAATGATAAAAATATCCATCAAATGGAGAAAGTTCTACTATGATAGAGATGAATTCATAGAAAATGGCAATTCTGTATATATAACTTTAAATAAATAACTAACTGGCATCACATAGGTATTTAGCTACCCTTATTTTCTTATGTAATATACATTCATCATCATCACAACCCTTATACTACAATCCGATATATTGGCTTATAGAATTTCAGAACAAATTATTATGTGGAAATGATCAAGAAGTCCATACTTATTAAAAAGCAAATGCTACTCTTAAGCCACATACAAGTTATGAAATTATCCCATTCAACAAGTAAACAAAAATCTCAAGAAAAATTTAATATCATTGTTGAAATCAAACAGAAAAGGGTAAGGCGTATAATGATAGCCAAACATACCCGTAATGCCATCTTCTTAAGTTTATTCATTGTTGAAAAATGCTTTAGGTGCGTCAAAACAATAGGATCCAGAGGTTTGTCCGGGGCAGCACTATCATTAACAATCCAAGGGTGACCTGAGAATACAAGACTCCATGCTTGTTATATCTTTTACCAAGCTATGACATTCTAAGCTGCCATACACAAATAGCACATGAAAATTCAGTTAAAAGTAGTATTCAAGAAACTCACACAAGACTTCATGAGCAGAAATTCTTTTCATAGGGTCCTTAACCAACATCTGCTTTATCAATTCTTTGGCACTTTCTGAGATACTTGGCCACGGTTCAGAAACAAACTGAAGCTCATCGTTTATAATCCGTCTGAAAATTCCTAGTTCAGTCTCTGAAGGTAATATAAACAGTGAAAGCAATTCAGGCCCAATGAGGATAACAACTAGAAGACTAAATCGTATATAGAGTCAGTCCAAGAAATAAACAGTAAACATTAGAATCGTTACCAGCCCAGAAAGGTGGCACCCCACTGAGTAAGATGTATAGGATAACACCAGCGCTCCATACGTCCACTTCTGGTCCATAGTGCTTGCACAACACCTCAGGGGGCATATAGTGGCAAGTTCCTACTATATCACTAAAGGTTTGTCCTGAGAAGAAACAAGAAAAAGGGCAAAGGTAAGAGTGTGTTCGGTAGTTGCTTGTTTTACATAAATCATACACGCATACTAAGTACAGGGAGATGGTTAAATGACCAAGGAAAACTTATATAACATCGATGAAAATTAAAATAATGTGACATATAATGTGTATCAGAAACTTGTAAATTAGAATTAGATAGTTAAATAATATTAATTATGAAAAATGATGGTTTTGCACCAAGTGCCAAATTGTGTCCAATGACAATGAAAGAACTGCAAATGGGTAAATCAAATTAAACCCATTTAAGACAAAATAAAACACACAAATAGAAATGAAAGGACTCTTTGCAAGTTATTCAGAATTAATGAAGAAAGCAAAATAATCATTAAGTTGCTTACTTTTATTTGTTGCTCAACACTCCCTCATATAGGAGCAGAAAACAGTTACAAGTTAGTCTGAATTATAACAGAAAACTAACTCAAAAGAATGTATGAACAAGACGGTTGGTTCACCAAACGATCTAATTTTCGATCATCAGAATGTATACAACTATGACAGGAGATATATCGTGGAAAGAGTTTGGTACACCAAAATTTACAAAAAAACATTATATTTTGTTAATTAAATGATGGATAGTTTTAATTACATTAGCATAGTGAGTTTATGATATATCTTGTACTTTCACTTAGTGCTCACCATATTTTTCTATAACGATGAAATTATTGTCTTATTAGATAGATTTTGCTGCACGGCATTGCGCAAAACTCTGATAGATAGAGATGAGTTCTTCTACATTCCATTGTTTGTGATTCTAAATTTTACATTAATCCTGTTGTTATTATGTTTACCATAACCATGCATCATTATTTTGTAAATTAGACATAGATAGACATTTGGGGAACATTTCTAAATCCTACTCTGAGAGGTTGGAAATTTTGTGCACTGAAGACTTGTCAAGGGTAATCATGCAGCTAAACCCAAGGGCAAAGCAACAATGTGTTGAAGTTGATTCACGCTAATATGTGTTCACCTGTTGCATTAACACTGCACATACTTACATTGATGGGAGGTAATTTGATGACTCTGATTGAGAAACTCACACGCAAATGCATTCATTATAAAATTGGATTGAATATAAGAGATGAATGGAACCTGGCTTGAAGAAGACAGAGAGACCAAAACCGACGACCTTGAGGGTGACATTCCTGGAGACAGTATCAAACAAGAGATTCTCAGGCTTGAGATCCCTATGAATAACCCCATGAGCGTGGCACCCTTCCACCACCCCAACAATTGTCTTCATCAACTTGGCAGCCTCTCGTTCGGTGTAATGCCCCTTCTTAATGATCCTGTCAAAAAGCTCACCCCCAGCACACAGCTCCATGACAATGTGCACCGAAAACTTGTCCTCGTAGCTTCCCTGCATCCTTGCGACGTTGGGGTAATCCGACAAATGGTGCAGGATCTGAATCTCCCTCCACACATCATCGTAATCTTCTTTGCTCAGCTTCTCCTTTGGGATGGTTTTGCAGGCGTAAGTCTTCCCTGTCTCCTTGTGGGTGCAGACGTAGGTGGTGCCCAAGCGCCCTTCTCCCAGCACCTCATCCACCACACTGTAGTGCTCGTTTAGGTCCGGGGTCTCGTACGGCAACACGTTTTTGCACTTTGATGATGCGTTCAAATCTTCCGACATTTTTCCGGTTTCCTCCTCCCTCTCCGACATTCTCCAACACTAATACCTACATTCCCGCTACATTTTTAGTGTCTTGTAACAACCGTCAAGCCCATAATTGCTCTTGTTTGAATAAGGTCCAAAACCAAACACAATTTTCAGCGTTCATCTGACACGTTGCTTCTCAAATCTAAAATCAATTGCATAATAATATTTTGAACTTTTTTTTTATTCACTTTTAATTGAGCATTGTAACATTTTTAAATTGGGTTAAAATACCTTTTTATTTCAATTTTTGTCAAGTTTTTTTAAATAAGTTCTAATTTTGGTGTTGTGTTCAAATAGGTCCTAATTTTCGTCAATTATGTTCAATTAGGTCATTTTTTGCTAATACCGTTTAAATCATTAACGGCCATGAACAGTGACTGCCACGTGTCATTTTGTGGTTTTTTTGAATTTTTTTTATTTTTATTTTTAATTTTTAAATTTTTTTTAAATTTTTTTTAATTTTTTTTAAATGTACACGTGTCAACCCAGGAGTGTGCCACGTGTCACTTTGTGGTTTTTTTGAATTTTTTATTTTATTTTTTTGAATTTTTTTTTAAATGTCCACGTGTCAATCTAGTAGTGTGCCACATGTCAAAGTCAATATTCTGTATTCAATTTGGTTCCTATATTTGTTATTTTTGTTCAATTAGGTCCTAATTTTTGTTAAGATTAATCAATTTGGTCCCTATAGAAGATGTGACCAAATTTAATTTTTATATCAGAGTTATAATGATGTGAATTTTAATATATTATATAAAGATATTTAATAAAAAATATGAATTTTAATATAAAAATTAAATTTGGTTTTAATTTGGAGAGGGACCAAATTGGTTAATGTTAACAAAAATTGGGACCTAATTGAAAAAAAATAACAAATATAGGGATCAAATTGAATTTAGAATATTGACTTTGACACATGGCACGCTACTGGGTTGACACGTGGACATTTAAAAAAAATTTTAAAAGAAATTTAAAATTTTTTTTAAAAAATTCAGAAAAAATTCAAAAAAACCACGAATTGACACGTGGCACACTCCTAGGTTGACACGTGTACATTTAAAAAAAATTAACAAAATTAAAAAAAAAATTCAAAAAAAATTCAAAAAAACCACGAAGTGACATGGTCGTTAATGATTTAAACGGTGTTAGAAAAAAGGACCCAATTGAACAAACTTGACGAAAATTGGGACTAAAAAGGTATTTTAACCTATTTAAAACATTGAAAATATGTTTTACATATTTTTATTATTTGTCACAAAAGCATTTTTAATATTACTTCAAAACATATTTATTTTATATTTAATGACAAGTTGGTGAAAGTATGAACTTATGAGATGCTAAATAATAGAAGATAGAAGTGTGATTAGTAAAATAAGTGTTGAAAAGTAATGGAGTGTAAGTAGTAAAATGTAGGCGTGCAAACAGTAAATAGAGTGTCAATAGTTGTGGGAGTGCAACGTAGTAAATCGTGCGGTGCACCAAGGAGGAATTTAATGCAAGACAGCAAAAGCGTGGGGGTGTGCGAAGGAGAGAACGTTGGTGTGCGCAAAGCGAAATGTAGGTGCAACCAACACTTAATATTAGGTGTGTGTTGTGTGAATATGAAGGTGCAACAAATAAAATAAATAACAGACAATTAAACACGCAGGGGTGTGGGGGTTAACAGAATATGAGGGTACACATAAATAAAGAGATAACTTGATATTTTAATCCACTTTTTTTGATTCACTTTTAACTCACTACTCTCATCACCTTTAGATCATCTATTTTATTTTTTTGTAGTGATGTAATGTGATGATCCAAGGATGATGAGAGTGGTGGGTTAAAAGTGGATCAAAAAAAATGGATTAAAGTATCATTATCCATAAAAATAAAAAGCGGTGCAGGTAATAGAAATGGAGGTGCATGGAGTAAAAGGGTGAAAAGAACTAGCCCAAACTAATTTTTATTTTATTTTTTAAAGGATGGTTGTGTTTTTGACACTGCCAACTTTCTTTTTGACAAAGTTTTCTTTTGACAAATTTAAAAAAAAATTATCAATAAAATTAAATAAATTATTTTTTCTTATTTTTTAATTAAAATAAAATAATAAAATAATAATTTTTACCTAATTAGAAAGTTTGTCAAAATTTTGTTGTCAAATTATATTTTACTTTTTAGAACCAGCAAGGTTTTCATCTTCTTCTCTGTCCGCAAGGCAGCAAGATTTGGTCCTTTTCCTAGAATTGTCAAAATGGGTAACTAGGTCCGACCCGGTTCGATCCATCACGGGTTGATGATTTAGTGAGCCAACCTAACCTGGCTAACTTTTTAGCAAATTAAAAAAATTCGAATCCGACCCGGCCCACCAGGGTTGGCGGGTTAAACGGGTTGACTCACGGATTCACTTAATTAAAAAAATATTATTTTTTTTCAGTCAAAACTAAATTGTAATTCTAATTAAAATCTAAATAAACTTTATACAATCCAAATACAAACCAAAATAAAAAAAAAATACAAATTATTTATGTGTTGGATAAAAAAACAACTTAACATGATCCAAATGTAAAGCCCAACTTAATAAAAATAAATAAAAACACTTGACTGACTCTTTTATCTGCGGGTTGGTGAGCCAACCCGGCTCACCACGGGTTCAACCCGGATGAGCCGAGTTCTAAATGAGCCGGGTCAAAAATCAACCTGTATTGAAATTTGTAAAAAAATTTTAACCCAACCCGATCTGAACCCGTGATGAGCCGGGTTGAGTTGCGAGTTCCAACCCATTTTGAGAGCTCAACCTTTTCCCCAGTTAATGTGTATCCTCCCATTTTTATCTTGTGTTATCCCTCTTCTTAGGGCAGAAGAACCCTCGTGCCTCTAACATCAAATCACTTCAAGAGGAAGTGGCGGTTGCGGATTTGTTTGAAAATATTTTGAGAAAATTAATTTTATTTGACGTTGAAAAATCAATTTTAGTTTGAAGAAATTAGAAAAATTTAATCTTTTTAATGTGAATTTTTTATTTATAATTAATGCATCATCAATCCAGCTTCTAAAAATTTTCCTTTTTTGTGTATCACCTAGCAGCATTACAACAAAGTATAGACTGGAACACTGAACACTTACCGAATGAAGAAAATGAGATAGCCTGTTAAGCTCCAAATTTTGAATCTCTATGCTGCATTTTATT
>Ga0214542_1003816_pt1 | contig 30286 bp, 18 predicted proteins | sample CNSS1metaG_FD_160096 | JGI IMG/M metagenome (GOLD analysis project Ga0214542, IMG submission 160096) | Root nodule microbial communities from cowpea collected in UCLA plant growth center, Los Angeles, California, USA - CNSS1 | ecosystem: Host-associated > Plants > Roots > Nodule | place: USA...
GCGGCGAGAGTGGAACAGAACCAAACAGGTGAGTCAGCCAGGGCCCTTACAACTGATCACGAAAAAAAATACAAAAGGGAACTAGCACGAACTCGAAAGTCACTTACATGGAGTAGGGAATAGCTTCGAGCTAGCTTGAAGATGGCACAACCTAACCCTAGCAGAGCTTTTCGTGAGAGGGAGAAAGGGTTGACGGCTGGTTTTCTGAAAGTGTGAGCGTGAGATGGGATTAGGGCAACATAGCAGGGCTTATATACATTGGGCCAACCCTTAGACCCACTTACAAGGGCAGCCCACAAATTTTAGGGCAGAAAAGAAATGGGGCCTTACAAAATCTGAGATATAAACTTTCTTATATAAAAGATCTTAAATTTAAGACAATGTATTTTACCATTAAAAAAATAATATTAATAAAATATAATAATACTGATACTATTATATTTTAAATGATCTTATAATTAATTATTTTTAGATTTTTCCGAATGTTTTCAAACAATGATCGTATATTTCTTTCTCACAATATCTTTCAATCTTGTTCTTGAATTTTTAGCGTTGGACAAATCTTAGCGTTGTTCTCATTAATTAGAGTTGTTATTAGAATCAATATTTTCAAATAAGTCATTTAGTTCTTTGACTTTTTTTGGATTTAATCTATTTGTAGCTTGAGATGGTGAGATGGTTAGACTTTGGTGTATCTAAAGGTCTCTTACATTTGTAACACATTCATTTTTCTGTTCATTTTCTTTTATCAAATCATGTGTACTTAGTCTTAGAATTCTCTCAAACTTCTTGGTTATGAGAGTAGTGACATCATTTGAGTTGTTTCGGTCTTTGTCTGCCTCTCTATATTCCTATTCCACAACTTTCAAGGTTTTAGCTTTATCTTTAGCTCTATAGAGTCATCATCGTTTTTGGCTTTAGATTCTCGTACTTATCATATATTATGTGGGATCTTTATGTTCTGCTGAATTTTGCCATATTCTGATTTTCTTTTCTGGAGCAGCAACCTTAGCTTTTTTTTTTTTTCATAGGTAACACATTGTTCTCCATATTTATACATACTGTTCTCCATATTTATATGTATAACAGTTTTCGGTTTAAGTCATAATTTGTTTTTTGGAGAAGCAAATTCTGACTTTCGATTTGGTTCATCGTGGTTGAAATACGAGCCGGAATTCAGTTACTGAGAAATCGAATTCTGAGCTGAATTTATTTTTTTTTTAATTTTTTAATTTTACTAAAATAAAGGAGAAGGAAAAAAAAGAAGTTATATGTTTTTTAATGAGAACATATTTATTTATATGGTTAGATTTTATTAAATTATACTTTTAAATTAATTTTTTTATTTTCATTTATTAAACAATAGGAGATGGGAATAAAAATTAAGAAATGAAAAATGTATAAGTATATGGAACAAATAAAAATTCAAATATAAAAGAAATAAAAAATAAATGTACAAGTATACTTAATAAAATTTGAAAATGAAAGAACTAAAAATGTAAAAACATAGAAATTATATAAAGAAAAAATAATCAAAAATTATGAAATGGTAGAAAATAATGGTAGTAAAAATTGTGAAATTAGAAATAAGGTGTTAAGAAATAAGTAGTGTTTTATTTTAGAAAAGAATGACAGTAAAATTTTGAATATAACAATATTGGCATAAAGATTTTGTTATAAAGTTATTTAGACAAGCCTAAATAAATTGAAAAGTTAAAAGTCAATAGAAGTCTTATGGAAGGGATAAAAGATAATACAAAATTTTAATATAGTTAATGATGTGATGTGAACTCTCTAAGGTCAAAGTTGTGAGAACAATGATTTTTTGTGTGTCTTGTTGTTTGAGAGTATGACCACTTTCTTAAGCATCCTCCTTCTGTGATGTTCATCCCATTCCTAATTCTAGATGATTTGAACTGACCCTTTATGTTCCTTCTTGTGGTTGGATGAGGCCAAAGTTGTGATATGGTGGCCAATATTCTTCCTGCCTTTACTACAAAAAATTTAAGTAAATATGGCGGTTTTAATATTGCGGTTATGAAAAATCGCCATAATTTGCTTCATAATACGACAGTTCTATAACTGTCACATTTTGTATGCAAAATATGGCATTTGTAAACTGCCATTATACTCCCATTACATCTCCGCTAGTGGCGCCATCTTTCCCTCCATAATACTCTTTTTCATTTACTTCTCATTTAATTCTATCTTTTTATTACACATAAAATTAATTTTTAATGAGACAAATAGGTAAACAAGACACAAACCCTACAAACCCCAACCTCTGACGAAGATAAACCCTGCAAACCCCCAACCCTACAAAACCCAAGTTCTGACGAAGACAAGCTCTGACGGTTTCCACACTCCTCGTCGTTTCCACCCTCCTCGTCGCACCACCATGTGAAGATAAAACTTTGTCGCGACTTCGCACTCGGATTGCGACCCAACAATGCTTTGGTACTCCACCTTTCCAACACCACCACACCGTTCTTGCTATTGATTTCCTCACCGGAGATCTCGTAACTCGTCACTGCAAGTGGAGATTACTAAGTCTCCTTCGCCACACTTATTGGGAACCAAGTCGCCACGAGCATTCACTTTACATTTCCTCGTTTCCGGCAAATCCATTATTGGCATGGACAAGGTCATTCCAATTCTTTCCCTCTGTTACGATTTCCTTTTTGGTTGGTTTGCACTTTCCTCTGATTATTGGGTTAATTATAGTGTGCTCTGTTATTGGGTTAATTATAGTGTGCTCTGTTGCATTTGGTTGAGATTAAAAATATCAATTAGGAAGTTTAATTTTTGTATTCTGTTATTGCAATCCCCGATTCTTGCTTATTTGGTTATGGAAGGGATATGGAGATTCTTGCTTATTCGGTTATGGAAGGGATAGGGAGAACGCTGAAAGGGAGGGACCTGCGTCTTACATACTATAACTTCTTGGATGATTTAATGCATCTATCTTCCTAGGGTTGAGTGTGGTTTATTTCTCTGCTTTAAACACATGAACATGGAATTGTTCTTTGCTAGTTGGTTGAACAAATGCATTATGTTATTTTGAAATACCATATTCAAGTTTAACTGTGATATGTATATGGTTTCGGGTCTGAGTATATGAAACGGAAAAAAGGGATGGTGTGGGCAAAGGGGGATGACAATTTTGAACAATTGTTGTGTGAGTATAGTGTCTGCAAGTGTCTTAATAATTAGAAGCTCAAAATGGTTGGTCTCGTCAAGGGATTATGCTCTGAGTTCTTACCCACTTCATGAACCTTTCAATTGAATATTCACAAAAGCGATTTTGTGGGGAAACCATTATTGTTCAGTCCACATTGTTTTCTTCTCTTCTTGATGGCACTTCTTACCTAACCCGCTTCCATTTCTCTTCTTTTTCATTTATAATCTGCAACAGAAATTAAATATAGATGGTAGCCATCTCCTTTTTTATTCATTTGTCTTCTTGTTGTTGGTTTGGAATGTTGAAAATGTGAATTAGTTTAAGGAGTGAAACTAGGTATATGCATGGTGTGGTGAAGGGATAAGTAATGATGTGTGTAACAATGTTGTGTTGGAGGTAATGGATGGAATGGAGATTTGTCCGTAAAGACAGTACATTTTTGTCCACGAATATGTATTGGCTGAAGAGAAGAGAGATTCAAAAAGTTCAAACTCTAGCAGTGGAATTCAACATTGAAGTACGTAATGGCTAATGCTTTACATGTTTATTTATATCATAACAACTTGAACATTAGAGGAAAATGAGAAACAAGGTAAAAGCCTCATCATCCTTAGTTTTTTAAAAAAAAACGACCAACCATATAAAAAACCTTGGTCATCGGAGAGGGCTCTGTGTCTGTCTGTGGTGTGTGTTCTTTTTACAAGATACTGTTATTTTGTTTATACAAGAACAAATTTCTTGAGACTAAAAAGAAAGAAAGCAACACTAGGTAGTGGTCATGTCATGGTGTCATGTGCTTTTTTATTTTAGACATTTAGAACTTAGAAATGCATCTTCTGTGACATGCAATAGTGCGCTGTTTCTTTTGCTTAGTCTCGTTTTTCCAAACTTGTTTGTTCTACTAAGTCTTTTTTTATCATTTTTTTGCAGTAGAACTTGGTCTACTAAGTCTTTTTTATTCACAAGTTACATCATGCTTTGTTAGGGGAATAAGGGAGAATCATTTTAATTGAAGGTTTAATAGATAGGTAAGTTCACATGTGAAGGATGACTATGAGCCAAATTGAATACTTTTGGATGTCTTATTCATAATGTAATTTAAAAAGAATTATATCTAAAAATATCTTTAATACTTGTTTAACGAATAAGGATGACAACATTTATTAGAGCATAGCACTATTTTAGCCCCAATAATTGTATATTAATTAATTGTTTGGTGCATATAGTTAGTTGTTCATAAAAATACATATTTCAATTGACAACATTTATTAATTTGTTTATTTTATAGATCGATTACTCAAAATTTTTACATATTTCAATTGAGTTTTTATTTTTATTTTTTCATGATTAGTTAATATAAAACAATATTGTATGTTTTATTTTAATAAACTAGAATCTATGCCTGCATATAATAAGTCCATGGCTATAGAAACATGTTACAAACCTACCTTATCATTCGCCATTTTCTCTAACTGAATCGACAAGTGCTGAATTGGTTCCTGTTGCCATTGAATTGTATATTTAATGATCCTTGAGTGGATATCATGATCCTTGAGCTATAATGAGCATAACATATGGGTTCCTAAAATCTATTTGATTGAAATATGTTTGTTCAATGTTCTGACTCCTTTTCATCTCTTTGTTATGTTTGTTTGAAATTTGTTTGGTGCTGGAATGAGGGTTCTGGTATGTGTTTAGTGTAGTGGGAAAGGAGTTATGGCAGATTTAGTGGGAAGTGGTGATAATTGGAGGAATTGGTGTTTGGAATTAGAAGAAAATGGAGTATATTGTATAGGAACGACAATGAGTGCATGGTTTCTGTTGCCATTTAAAACCCTTTTACAAAGTGCATAGAATTAGATTTATTTTGCTGCTTTATTGATTTTGTGAGTTCTTCAAGCAATTTCATTTGTGAGCATTAATTGTTGGTTTGCTTATTTAAGTCTAGACACCTTTCTCTTGACCAAGTACTTTAACTTATATGATCACTTTCAATTTGCTTATTTGAGTCTGAACTAATTGTTGGTGTACTGGTTTACCATTTTAAGTTGTCATAATTTGTTTGTTTGGCGGTCTTTTGCACTTCTAATTTAATGCAGGAAAAAATAGATGAGCTAATGTTGAATAACCCAGATATTGCATCAGATATATCTCCAAATGATCCAATTGGTCTCATATTTGGTAAGGAGCATCCAGGTCGGGTCAGAGGATTGTCACATGGAGCTTGTCCCACTCTTGCATTTAAGCAATCCACTACAAGGTTAAATGGTATGAATTTTGCTTCATGTAGTGCAACATCAACAAATACGGATGAGAAGTTTCTAAAGATGGAAAATGAGCTCACAACTCTCAAAAACCAAATGCAAACATTGGTTGCCTATATTGCTTCTAGAGATGACGTTCCTAACCATTTTGCTGTTATGGCTGTTGGTTTGGTACATACTTCGGTTAATGAGGTAAAAATTGATAGTTTATTTAACAAATTACATAAGTTTATTATAATACACATGTGAATTTTGTAACGTCCTAGCCGGAAATTACTATTTAAAAATAACTAAGAAATAAGATTTATAAAACATCGCATTTACTCTCGCAATTTCCCAAAAACGTGGGAAAATTAAAAGTTCAACATCGTTCCGTAGTAATTAAAATCGTACTATTTAGTTATTACAAAACCAAACCATAAAAATTACAAAAGAAAATCATAATAAAACTGAGTAAATAATCTCGTCGTGATCCCCACTCCGTCTCTACCTATCCGCCTGCTCACCTGCATTAACATCTGCTCCCACGTAACAAGTTACATGATCATCGCCACACACACACAGATAGGGTGAGCTCATTTAAATAAAACCAAACAAATATAATATTAAATTCAACGTCGCGACATTAAAACCCCGGGTTAGTATTCTTCTCCCTTTTTCCTTTACTCTCCACTTTCAGTACTTGCATTTAGACGTCTATCATTTCTATACCCTTTAGGTGAGAACAATTATCGATCTTTGCTGCACGAGTGTCTACTCGCCCCTCCGACTACAGGCCACCACCTGATAGTCCACACGTGGGAATAACCTTGCCACAACATCTCACCGTGACACCAAGTGGAGCTCTCCGAAATAAACATAAAGTTTGTAGTTGTTCCAGACTACCAAAACTCTATCAGAATACTCTGAAGAGGGCAATCATCTGAACCTCGCCGTACGAGCCACAACTCGCACACTCCATTGGACTTCCTAAACAACCAGGCTACAACCTAGAGTGGTCACGTGTTACTCCAATACGGGTTACACTCGTAACTGAACCCCCAGCCAAAGCCTCGCATCATGAACATCACCTAAAGCTGTGTAGAAACCTTTCCTCGCGCACCATCACTGAACCAAAACCGCTTGGCGCGCATCTCACGTCGCATGGCACACACTAGGTTCAGACTGCCTGGCAGACATCACACACCGCCAAGCGCCACGCACCTGCAGCATCATCACCGCCTAGCACACCTGCCTCGCGTCGCCAGTTGCCACCGCACCATTAGAGTCTCTGCTGCACCATTCCGCCTGGCGGAACCCTCCCTACCGCTAGGCGCTATGACCATTGTCGCTGATTGCGTTCCGTCCGCCTAGCGGCTCGCTCACGCCGCTAGGCGCCATACCAGTAGCGCACTATTACTGGTTCCTTGGCACTTAAACAGATCCCCAAGGGATCCCAATCATACAACATAACAATTTACAACACAGCCTGGTTTTGCAGTCATACAACTATAATAAGATTACACCACACCCATTCAAACATGCCATCAAATCAAGTATTGTCATGCACCCATACTCTCCTTCACTTACCCCTTTAAACATGCCACATACATTCCACATACACCCCGTCTTAGGATCATACAGTCTGATATTTTTATAAACTCATGACACCACACTTTTGTCAATATTGCATATGTACCTCAATAAAAATTCACAAGCACAAAACCACGACTAGGGTAAAGTTTCACCATCCATACCATATCTCACATAATTATCTCACTCGTACCCAATTAACATACATTCTGAATTTAACTTACCACATGCACCCAATTATGCTTCATTAGAAGTTACTTGAACTCATCAAAGGCTTATTCATGTATTTTACAAACTCCAAAATCAGCAATATTAAGTAATGTATATCTTTAGCTACTGACCTCCAAATCCAATCTCCACCGTTCAAAGTGAAGAACCACATGTGATGGACCACCTGTCAAAATTTGACCTAAATCGGACCGAGAAATGCAGTTTTATGAAAACTGCGCGAACCAGAAAAATTGGTGGCGCCTAGCGCCTAGCGCCCAGAATCAGATGACTGGCACCCGACGGGACTAAAATATCGTCCAGGGGTTACTGTTACGCGAAAAGTACGAAAAACAACGTTTTTCGTGAATCAACACACCATGCACCTCTGGTGTGGCGCTTGGCGGCCAATATGGTACCGTCAGGCGGTTCCTGCACCTGCGAACCTTGCCTTCTTCACAACAACTCTGATTTCATTCAATTTACGACTCAAAAGGTTGTACTCACATGTTTAGGTTCATGATCCATTCCTGAAACTTACAATAAGTAAAATTCCATTAACCTTTTCCCTTTAATTTAGTGCGACTATGAAATCTCCAATTCATCAACCCACCAAATATTCATGAAAATTTCAAGTTCATGCAATGTCCAATCAATTTAGTAACTACAATCCCATAATTCATCATGCCAATTAAATATGTACAATAGAAATACAACCCAAACACCACGACATCGCTGACAAACCAACCAAAACGAAAAAAATAAGAAGACGCATGTTGCGTCCGTGCAGTACCATTTAGCAAAAAGAAAACTTAATTTAGGTCTCACCAAGATTTGAACCCCCTAACCATGCAAATATTAAGTCAATGCTAACCATCATGCCAATTCATATTTCATGCTAAACTAACATAACTCAATTACTATATTCTTACTTAACACGCACATTCATATTATTAAAACAATAATAATTAAATACACATAAGTGGCATACATAGGACTCGAACCCAAGTCCTCTTGCATAATAAAATACTCTCAACCACTTGAGCTAATACTTTTCCAGGTCACATTAACCACTATTAAATGTCATAAAGGCTTCCACGACCCGCATTTATTAATTAATTATTTATTTAATTAATTAAATTTCACGGGTCTTACCTGTCAATGTATTCCTACCTCAAGCAAACCTATTTTCATGAGATATAAGAGTGAATTGCTAACACTTCCTAATCACTCCTAAAGATCAAGCTTTAAATTAGTATCATTTCCTTCATTCCAATTCCATTGATTTGTTTTGATTTGTGTCATATTTACATCTCTGTTTACCAACAACAAACTTGTGATAACCTTATCAACCTTCCTTAAACATGTCAATGAAAGAAATTACGAGTCACTCCTAAACTTTATGAATTGATTCGTTGTTGCTTTTGGTGATATCCCCAATCTACATTCGATGACAATGCATATTTTGTTATGTGGACTTCACCCAACATTTTTCTAAATTCCTTATATTTTAATCCTCCCAAAAAATATAGACGACTTTAATGTGAATAACTTGGTATATCACCATTAAAGAAAACTAAAGTGGGAACAAACAAGTCATAAAGACTCATATGTTCTCGATAGACACTTTTACTTGAGTTAAATATGTTTTTGGTCTCTTAACTTTTAGTGAAATTTGAAATTAGTCTCTCTTTGAGACTTTAGACCAATTAAGTCTCTCATCTTTAAAAATGTGTGAATTTAGTCATTTTAGTCAAATATTGTTAAGTTTATATGACGTTTTAAACATGTTTCTCATGTAATGTTGAAACAAACATGTGCCAAACGGTATAAGTGACTAAAATATTATCATAAAATGCTTCAATATTATTTAAGAAACGCGTTTGAAATATTAAATAAACTTAATAAAATTTGGTTAAAATGATTACCTCCACACATTCCAAAATAAAGAAACTAAATTAGTTTAAAATTTGAATGAAAAACTAATTTTAATTTTTAAAAAAATTAAGTGACAAAAACATATTTAATACTTTATATTATCAAATAAATTAGGAAATATGACATGTATAGTTCCATAATGCTCATGGATATTTGATACATATTCTGACATCTTAATTTATTGATAAAGCTTGAATAAAAATACTTAATATTGTAGAGCAACAAATATAAAGCTGATTGCACTTTTCATCTTTTAGGTACGGTCATGGTTACGATTTTAGTTTTCAAATTACGTTAACTGTATTTTTTCTTTTTAATATTTGGAATATGTGATTAATTTTTTATATTTTCAAACTTCCAATTGACTCTTCGCAATATTAAGGGTTAATTATGTTTTTCGTCCCTAAAGTATTATGCGATTTTGTTTGTAGTCCCCCAACTAACGTTTGCTCTAATTTGGTCCCTCCTGTTTTGAAACGATTGGAAATAGTCCTCCTTTTTGGACGCCGTTAGTTTTGTTTGACACCTGGCAAACGGACTGCCACGTATGGATCCCGTTTTAAGCCGTGTAAGTGGACTGTGTTTCTGCATATGCTAATTAAAGAGAAGCTTTAATTAAGTAAATCGAAAATGTTATTTCTTCATTGGGAGAGTTATTTTGTCTGAATTAAGTGGGATGTGTTATTTAATTAAGTTGTCCGAATTAAATGAGAATGTCGCTGTTCAAATTAAAAAGATAGGAAAGGTCGTATCTTGAGTGGGAGAGTTATTTTGTCTGAACGAAAGCGTTGCACAGACCAATCCAGGGCTTGAGGGAAGGGATTAAACCATTACACAGCAATCAGGAGGTTGAGGATAGGGATTAAAGCATCGAAGAGTAGAATCGGGAGTAGAATCAGGAGGTTGATGTAAGGGATTCAAGTATTGAAGAGTAGAATCGCGACCTAAGGTAAGTTCGTTCCTTCATGTTTTTTTTTTGGATACTTGGTCTGGTTTGGTTGCATATTTTGGTTCGTGTATGGTTGTATTTGTTTAGTTTGTCTATTGATTGGAAATGTAGGGCTGGAAATGGGGTTTGCAGTTGCTTTTCATCATATGGGTCGATTCGAAAGGAATAAGGGACTAAAATACGTTGGGGGTGAGATTCATGTAGTTAAAGGGATCGACCCCGATTTTTGGTCTTATTTTGAAGCATTGGGCATCCTCAAAGAGTTTAAATACGGGGGTGATGTTAAACTGTGGTGGAAGGGTTCAAAAGAGAAGCTATTAAACAATCTACGAACGCTGAATGATGACAAGGAAGCAATGGCTTTGGCTAACTTTGCAGAGGAGACTAAGGAAGAGGTTGATATATACGTTCAACATGTACCTAGTCAGCCTGAAGTTGTTCACTTTATTTGTGATGGTGTAGCAGAGGAGGTAGTGGGTGAAGAGAATGTTGTACACCAAGAGGAAGTACTGGTTGAAGAGAGTGTGGTAGGAGAAGAGGAAGAAGTGGCTGCAGCTAATGTGGTAATTGAAGAGGAGGGAGTGGGTGTAGATAATGTGGTTGTAGAAGAGGAACAAGTGGTTGCAGATAATGTGGTAGTTCAAGAGGAAGGAGTGGCTGTAGATAATGTGGCTCAACAGAATGTGGTAGCAGAAGAGGAAGTAGTGATGTAAATTATGAAGATGAAGAAGGTTTAGGTGGAGACAAATTAGATGACAGTGAAGAAGAGAGGGTGGCAGACGATGATGATGGGTTTGGGATGGATATTGATCCACCTGTGAGGAAGTTTGGGCCTATTTTGGATAGGTGGAAAGCATTCAAACGGAATTTAAGCAGAGTCAAAAGGAAAAGAGATATTGGTGAAGGGGAATTTGTGACAAATGAAGAAGTTGGAGTGCATGACATTAATGAGGACTACGATACAAATGAATTAGATTTTGATGTTGACAGTGATGAGGGTGTTGACACAGTTGGTCCCAAATTTTGTAAGATTAGACCTGAAGATATGAATAAAGACTTCAAATTTAAATTGGGAATGGAGTTTGGATCTTTGAAGGACTTTAAACAAGCTTTAATGGAGCATAGTGTTCTTAATGGAAAAGAAGTAAAGTTTGTTAAAAATGATCAGAAGCGAGTGAGGGCAATTTGCAAGAAAAAATGTGGTTTTGTAATGATGGCTAGCAGGGTTGGAGGAAGGGAAACCTACAGAGTGAAGACACTTATTGGGCGTCATAAATGTGGAAGGGTATTTGGAAATAAAAATGCAAACAAGGACTGGATTGCTCAGGTCCTTATAGACAGGTTTATGAATGTTGGTATTATGACTGTGGCTCAAATTATTGATGAGGTGAAGAAGACATATAGTGTAGGTATAACACCATGGAGGGCTGGGAAAGCAAAACAGATTGCCATGGACTGTTTGGTTGGGGATGGTCAGCGACAATATGGTCGTTTATATGACTATGTGGCTGAATTATTGAGAGTGAAAGCTGGAACTTTCAAGATTAAGATAAATCAACCCCAACCAACTCTGCCACCTAGGTTTGGCTGTTTTTACATGTGTTTAGATGGATGTAAGCAAGGGTTTTTGGCTGGATGCAGACCCTTTATAGGTGTGGATGGTTGCCACTTGAAGACAGCGTATGGGGGTCAATTGTTGGTTGCAGTGGGTAGGGACCCGAATGATCAATATTATCCACTGGCTTTTGCAGTAGTAGAAAACGAGTGCAAGGAGACTTGGAGGTGGTTCTTGACATTGCTGTTAGAAGATATTGGGGACATTGGAAATCATAGATGGGTATTTATTTCAGATCAACAAAAGGTAAGTATCATACTGGAAACTCTGATTTAAATTAATCTGGAATGTCAAATTCATATCTAATTATACCTCTGATTTAAATTTGTGCAGGGCCTAATGACGGTCTTTGAGGAAATCTTGAATGGAGTGGAACATCGTTTCTGTTTGAGACACTTATATAGCAATTTCAAGAAGAAATTTGGTGGTGGTGTTGTGATCAGGGACTTGATGATGGGAGCAGCAAAGGCAACATACTATGCAGCATGGGAAAAAAAATGGGTGAGTTGAGAAACATCAACCCTGATGCTTTTAATTGGTTAGTTGCCATTCCTAGGGAGTCTTGGTGTAAACATGCATTCAGCATGTATCCAAGATGTGATGTCTTGATGAATAATCTGTCAGAGTCATTTAATAGTACTATTTTACTGGCTAGGGATAAACCTATAATTACTATGATGGAATGGATTAGATCATATATAATGAGTAGGTTTGCAACCCTTAGAGAGAAAGTGAATGCATATTCAGGAACTGTGATGCCTAAACCACAGAAAAGGCTGGACAGGGAAATAGAAAAAAGTGGGAATTGGCTTCCTGTATGGGCAGGAGATTCTAAGTTTGAAGTGACGCAGGGGTTCACTATGAAAAAATTTGTTGTTGATTTAAGTAACCATAGTTGTAGTTGTTATTTTTGGGATTTAGTAAGTATACCTTGTAGGCATGTTGTGGCAGCCATTAATTACAAGGTTGAAAACCTAGAGGATTATGTTCATGCTTATTACAAAAGGGATGCCTACCAGGCTTCGTATGACCCTCAAATTACCCCAATCAATGGACAACAACTTTGGCCAAAACCTAATGAACCTGAACTACTGCCACCCATTTACAAGACTCCACCTGGGAGACCAAAAAAGCTAAGAAGAAGGGAAGCTGATGAACATGTCAGTCATTCCAAACTATCAAAGAAGAATACCATCATCAAATGTAGCAAGTGCAAACAGTTAGGCCATAACATAAGAAGTTGTAGAAGGGGAATCAGAAACAGAAAGGTAAATGCACATCTGTACTATTTACAATTTCTTTTCTTCCTAAATACAACTTCTGAATCTTTAATTCATACCAAATTAGCAGGGACAGATGCATACAACTGGTAGTGCAGCAAGCAACACTGCAGGAACATCAAACCTTAGCTCCACCAGTAGAATCAGATCCACATCACGGGTTGTAGCACCCACCAATCAAGGAGAAAGACCTCGAACCACCATAAGGAGAAGAAGAATGGGAACACGGGTTTTAGGGTCTCAAGCAAGTACTGCAACTTCAGCACAACCCACGTGAATGTGAAAGAATCAAGTTTTTTTGTTGCTTTTTTTGTATGGTGGACCACTTTTCTGTAATACAGTGCATTATAATAGTGGACCACTGTTTTATAATATTGGGCATAGTGAAAGTTAACCACTTTTTTGATTGCAGAACTATTGGATTATTGTATTCACAATTAGGTACCACTTATCTGCTAGACTTAATTGACAACTACTGTTGGATTACGTTTTATTGTTTATGAATGAAAACAATTTAGATCACTTTGTTTTATCAGTAAATCATGATGTAATTATTTCATTGCAGTGAGTTTTGTTTCAATATGCTGAATGTGGTATTAAGCAAAATTTCCAGAATCTGAGATTAATGATAACAGTAAACGCATAATAATCACAGCTACAAGTTCCATTTTCATTGCAAATACTAAGACATAACAGTAACCAAAAGTTTGAAATTCCATTACAATTCCAATAATATCATAATCACAACTACAAAACACTTCCCACTACAGTAATCTCAAACATTGCAATTAACTTTGAACAACAGCATGAACACCATTACAATTGTTGAGACCCACGATATCACAAATAAAAAAAGCAGGAATGTCCCAATTTTTTTCTCTTGTTGCAATTTCATCTTCAACTTCTCATTTTTCTTCATCAAATCCAGCATAATTTTCTCCCTATTCAAAGAAACTTCATCTTCTTCACCTTTTTCCCCACCATCAACTCTTTTTCCACCACTGGCTTCACTTTCTTTTTCTTTCCCTTGAAAATCAGATTCCTTGTCGTCAACCCATTCAAAGTAATTATAATGTGAATTGGTCTGCCAAAGAAAAAGATGAAACCATTACCACAAATACAAAAGCAACATCCAATAAGTCACGGGATTTGAAACTTACAGCCCAATTTCGACATCTCCAAAATAATCTCCCTTTGTTTTTCACAGTAGATGCCTTTAGGAGCAACAATCTTTCCCCACACCCACAGACTTTGGATGACATTTCTGAAGATGACGCACAACTTTGCGACATTTTCGAACCTGTATTCCGCGGCGTACATGGAAACCCTTTGCTCCCACTCTTCATCAGTCAAGAACGCAATAACTATGCCAAACTTTGCCTGCCCAGTGACGATATGCATCAATTCCTCACTATCTCGAAGCCCCAATTCTCAAATTTCAATTTTAGGGTTTCAAACTCTCCCAACCCCTCTTTTATTTGGATGTCATTCTCTTTAATTAGCACGTGCAGAAACACAGTCCACTTACACAGCTTAAAACGGGATCCATACGTGGCAGTCCGTTTGCCAGGTGTCAAACAAAACTAACGGCGTCCAAAAAGGAGGACTATTTCCAATCGTTTCAAAACATGAGGGACCAAATTGGAACAAATTTTAGTTGGAGAACTAAAAACAAAATCGCATAATACTTGAGGGACGAAAAAGATAATTAACCCCAATATTAATATAGTGATCGGGTGATTCAAAACAAGAGAATATCACGTCAAGAAAATTTAATTTATAGATAAACCATAATTGCACAGTTTTAATAGATAATTTAATTTATAGATAAACCATAATTGCACAGTTTTAATAGATGGAAGACATTCAGAAAAAAATGTACGTATCTCTTGAGTAAAATATCATAATTACTAATATCTAGAGGTTAAAAGTACTATTAAATTTAAAATAACATAAATATAAATATAATTGGTAAGGGGATATTTTGTCTTAAAAAATTAAAACTATTAGTACTTTCAAAAAATTTAAACAAAAAGGAGATAAAAAATCTTAAATTTTTAACGTAAGGTCTACTAACTTTTTTAATATATTATACTTTTTTATACAAATCATCCTAAAACAGTCCATTAATTAATCTATAAAGAAGTATTAGATAAAAAAAATCAACATATTAATTATCTTAAAAATATACAAGATGTTCCCGCTGCAAGTGTACTACGTGTCTTTTTCACTGACTCATTTCCTAGTCATTCATAATTCCAATCCAACTATATAAAATTCCAAGCCAAATATATAAGCGGTCAATGTCCCACATCGGTTATTTCGAACTCGTCACGTATGCCACTGGTTATTACTAATTTTATAATATTTTGGATTACAATTAAAATATATTTATACAACTTAACAGTCATCAATCATAATATTTATTAATTATTACCAATTAAAATAAAAGCACTTAATAGTACTAATAATATATATTTTGTAAAATATTAAGGTGTTAATATACAATTTAAAAATATTAAATGTAATTACTTTGACTAAAATAAAAGGAATCCACTTTAAACAAATAAATGGATAACATGGAGACTAAGTTAACTCATCCAGAAGAACTATAGGCATTAATTATTAGTAATATAATAATAAGAAAGTCTACAATCAAGTATTGTTGTTATTATGAGACGTGCACGAAATACAGTTTTAAAATATGAAAATACTTGAGTTGTATTTTGGGTTACATTCTATTTTTTTTTTCAAAATAACATATTAATCGTGAATCTTATTTTAATAACTATATTCATACAAGAAGATATTATATATTATATATATATATATATATATATATATATATATAATATAGAAATTGTAATTAAAATTTCAAAAACTAGGTATAATTATATATATATATTGTTGCACTTTAGAGCTCTTCATCGCTTGTAATATTATTTACTTATTATCATAATTTTAACCTTAGCATAGGTCGGTCTCCTTTGTAATTTGTTGTAATTTAGCATTAAAGATAAAAAATTATGATATTTTTTCCAAATAGTAAAATAATTAGTTTGATTTCATTTCTGAACTTTAACTACAACTTTAATCTATAACTATATATAAAGGGGATTCCCTATTTTGTGTCCACATTTCATAATTCCAACTTTACCCTTTACAATTTAATTATTTATTAAATTTTTAAAAATTAACAGTTAATTTTACAAGTTTTTATAAAACTATTTACTTATCTCTTTCTTCTTTTTTCTCCTACTTATTTTTCTCATATTTTCTCCATACATTTCACTTTAATTTTTATAAATATACTTTTAATTTTGTTCATTAACTTAATAACATTACAATATCATCAATTATAAATATAATTCAAAAAATGCGTACACACAGGCACAATAACGCCTGTGTTTACCCTAGTAAATTTATATTTTTTTTCAAAAAAATATATATAAAAAATAAAAAAATTTTTTGTTTTTTATAATATATATATATATATATATATATATATATATATATATATATATATAATTTTTTTTTAAACCCAACTTTTTATTTATAAAACAATGATAACCTGCAATTCTATTATTGCTTAATGTTGTACAATGTTACATATGTAATTTTGGATTAGTTCTTAAACGACGTCGTCTCTGTCAGTGGTGTCATCATTTCAACTCTGAAGTAATCCCCCATTTTTGTCCTCTTTTTTATTTGGCTGCTGAGAAAATTTTCCAATTATTTTCCCTTGAGACTGTGAGAAGCTTTGCGATTACGAGTTACTTTCACTGCAACAAAATCACTTCTGGCAGCCGCATTTGGAATTGCGGTTTCACTGCTTCTGTGCTGACAAACTGGTAGCGTGACGCATTTATCTAAGGTGTGAATTCGCCGTAATTGTATGTAACAAGAGCATGTGAATGTTCTCTCTTTGCATTTTGTTGCTGCGTTACTTGAACCTGTTGTGTGTGCAGAAGAGGTTTGAATTGCTGCCGCAATTGCGGTTTGAAACCTCAAACATTGGTTCTCTCTTCTGACTTAATATCTTTGTTTTGTGTTAATTTTATATTAATTTTACGCATTGTATTATAATTGTGTTATGTTTATGATTTTTAAAATTTGTGTGCTCTCTTATATCATATCCATGTCACATGTCATATCCCTGCTTCCTAGCTATTGACTAGATACTTGAGGTTGCATTTTATTTGAATTTGAACTCTTTCCTCAAAACAAATGTATCTTTTTCACTGCAGGAATTGATGTAAAATCTAATAGCTCATGTACATAAACGCTCCATTGTTTGTGTGTTCAGTATCTCTCATCTACTAGGACCATTATCTGGACTATTTTAGATTGTCAAAGGAAATTTTTGGACTTGTGTGATAAGTATCTCTCATTGTTTCATTTTCTGGCTTTAAATGCAATAGCATTATAGCATATACGGACTTGATGCAAATGCAAAAACATGGTGTATGAGCGAAATTGAGTAGATGCTTATCATGCCGTGCACTTTCCATGGTTTGTGCTTAGTCTGTTATCGGCAATTTATGACTGTGTTTCTCGCCTTCTTTAGTTTTTATATTCAGATGTGCCGGGAGTGGAGCTAAGTTCTGTTTGTAACCAGGCCTTAATTGCCAAATTTGAGAAACCTTGTCTGGCTTTTAGTCTCACTCAAGTGAAAGAGATAGGGAGGAAGAGGTTGAAAAGGTATGAATGACTGGCCATTGATTTACATTTTTATGGTACAACAAATTTCGTTTTCATACTTCTATCTACTGACATATAACATCTGTCAGAACTTAGAAGCAGTCATAATTCCTTTATGGAGAGTTCTGAAGAGGAAAATGATGGAGTCTCCAGAAATCATGTCCCCAAGGAACTGATTCGTTTAGCATCTAATGGTGCAAAATTTGTTGACGAAGTACTCAGTGGTCAAAATGAATGTTGTCTGGAGAGTTTTCGCATGGATAAGCATGTATTTCATAAGTTATGTAATATCCTGCGAGCCAAGGGTTTATTGCGTCACACAAATCGAATCAAAATTGAGGAGCAACTAGCCATATTTGTGTTCATAATTGGACATAATCTACGGACAAGAGCAGTTCAAGAGTTATTTCGTTATTCTGGAGAAACTATTAGTCGTCACTTTAACCATGTTTTGAATGCTATAATGTCAATTTCACTGGATCTATTTCAGCCTCCTGGCTCTGGTGTTCCTTCAGAAATCTCTGAAGATCCTAGATTTTATCCATATTTTAAAGTAAGATTTCAGAAATGACTTTGATCACTATCTTGTATGGGTTGATTTTGTCTTACTTTTTAAGAACTCTTTAATAGGATTGTGTGGGAGTAATTGATGGTATACATGTACCAGTGACGGTAGGTGTGGATGAGCAAGGACCTTTCCGCAACAAGAATGGTTTACTTTCACAGAATATTCTGGCAGCTTGCTCATTTGACCTCAAGTTCCATTATGTTTTGGCTGGATGGGAAGGATCTGCTACAGACTTGCAAGTTTTTAATTCAGCAATTACAAGACGGAACAAATTGCAGGTCCCTGAAGGTAAATATTCTGTTATTTTATTTGGGTAAATTTATGTAAAATGCAGTTATGATTGAGGTAGTCATACTGTTTGAACTCTGTCTCTTGAATGAAACCAACTTCTGACACTCGGAAGTTAAAGTCATTTTATTTCAGTTGTATGATATACTAATTGATTAGGAAGATCTGAACTCCTTTGGCCTTTTAATTTCATTCTTGTACCAAAAGTTTTATGCTTCAATTATGTCCTAAATAAACGAGAGTAACAATTTTCAAGCACAATTTGGTTGTATTTGTGAGAGATTGATGGTTAGGAGATTACAATGGCAAATGCCATCTTAAGTGATTGATTGGTGATGTATTCCTATTTTCACATAGCAACTAAGGGAAAATATTTCCAACTTTTTATATTTAAGACTCAATCGAAACATATGAAGCTAACACAACAAAAATGAAACATGATGCAAACTTAAGGGTCAAATGATTAATTATTTCCTATGACTTCCATACACTTTGTCTTATGCTACAGGTAAATACTACATCGTAGACAGTAAGTATCCAAATGTGCCAGGTTTTGTTGCTCCATATTCCATTGCTCCCTACTACAAGGAATTTCCCAGCGATTTCCACCCACAAGATGCTAGAGAGCTATTCAATCAACGGCACTCATTATTACGAAACATCATAGATCGAACTTTTGGGGCTTTAAAGGCACGATTTCCTATATTGATGTCTGCTCCTTCTTACCCATTACAAACACAAGTGAAGTTGGTGGTGGCTGCATGTGCATTACACAATTTCATTCGCAAGGAGAATCCAGATGATTGGCTTTTCAAGATGTATGAGCATGGTTCATTTCCAATGGAGGAATCAGAACCCCCATTAGAGATGGCAGTAGCACCAAAGATGGATGTTGAGACCCAGACTCAGCCGTCCGATCATACTTTTGATTCTAAAGAAGTTGTAGTTGCTTCACAGTTAAGGAACTCTATTGCTGCTGAAATGTGGAATGATTTTATTCAAGATTTCCCCCCCTTATAAATTTCTTTAATCCAGCTTATATGATCAGATTAGGTTTGCATTTTCCTCTGGATCCTTAGTATGCCATAATTTACTTTAGCATTTTGTTCAGAAAACAGAAGTATTCCTGTACATCACATCTCACATCATTAGCTTTTGCTTTTAATTATTGTAAGATGGATTATACACTTCAATATTGGGGCCAACGAACTTCCAATCCCTGCCGACAGATGAACACAGTAAAAACATTCAGATCTTCTACTGTAGAGTTTCCTTCAAAAAAATGGTTTCTTTGCCAATTTTTACTATCCAAATTTCCTATAGTTGTTTGGAAGATTTTTTTTTTTTCTCTCTGTACCTCCTCTTGTTGCCAAGTGAGGTCATGTGGGTGACCTTCACATTCAATATTCATAGTCTGTTCAAGCCAAAAAGATATAGTTACATTTGGTGTACAGTTTACTCAAATGTTCATGGGACCATAAGAAATATACTGACATGGAATTGGGAATGAAGGTACATAGACAGAGAAGTGACTTAGCTTGAAAGGCTAATACATTGCTGTCATGCTATAGAATTTCGCACGTGATTCAGTATCCCCCAAGACATTATGATATTCCTCTCTTTCTTCTGCATTGATAGTTTTATGCCATTCAATGAACTTCAAAATGTGATAATATTTTTGTTACACAACATAATTACGTTAACCTTTTACTTTAATTTAATAGCTCTACCAAATTTCTTAATATACTCGCTGCATAGTACACACATGTCTGTTATTCATCCTTTTTTATTTAATATATTTCTATAATCATTTTAATCTAGAAATGAATAAATAGTGGTCGAACAGTTACTACTTCAAGTTAACATATTTCTTGATTTGTTAAGATGGCAATGAAACAGGTATTTAAAATTTTCTTCTTATAAATAAAAATAGAAAACATGTTCTCAATTTTAGAAAGGCCAAAACCTTTATAGAATGAATGAGCCATATTTGTGCTTGAAACTTTTTCCATGAATCCCAAACCCCCAATTGAACTGTAAAGTTAAAGAAAACTCAAACTCCACGTGAATGTAGTCTGAATATTTGGAAGGACCATATGAGTTTGATGTGCTAAATCTCGTGCGCCATGTATGATGGCATAGCCTTTTCCCACTTTATGCAATTCCCTTTTGATCATATCATATGACTCATGCACTTTGGTGTCATTTCCACAATTTAAAATGAGTAATAACAACTCACAAGGTTGTATGAACATCTTGGTAACACCATGTATGAATACAATACAAATATTAACCTAAATAAATCTTAAATTATTAAAAATGCATCGATAACAATGAACTTAGGAAAATCATATTTTGACTCCCACAATTTGATTATCATTTTGTACTCCTTTGTGTAATTTAGTGTAGAGCATTGATTAATGTACCATTATCTTTTTCTTCAAAAGAATCAATGTCCAATACTAAGCCACATCGAAAATACAAAATGAGAGTCAAATTGTAAGAATCAAAATATCATTGTCCTTTAATTTATTAATTGGCTATCATATGTAATGTCATGTATAAAAAAAATATGAAAATCTCTTGATCTAAGATAATATTTTGACTATAACATTTATAATGGTAAAACTACATTAAAAGTAATATAAACAAGTTAGAACATCTGAAAACATATATGTTTAATTTATTAAGTATCTATAATTTTATTTTATCTTTAACATCAAGTAAAATAAATTAGATTCTGATACAATTATTGATTTTTTTTATTAATAGATCAAAGAGATTCACCATAAATAAAATATATTGTCTATATAAGAAATTTGACATCATTTTTATATAAAATCTTTAAATCCAATGTTTGTGGGTCTATTTTTTTTATATTTCAACTTTTTTTATTTTTAATTAATACAAGACTTTCAGAGATTCTTAACCCTTCCTATATCTATTTCTCTTAATTCAAATAATTTGTAAGAGATTACTATTTAATCGATTAAAAAAAAAACTACGCTTTAATTCAGCTTTTTAGTTGGGGATATGGACAGAAATATACCATCGGTTGGGCACTACATCATGTGAATGAAAGTCTCTCTCAAGCTAGCTTTGGCTTAAATTGAAGATTTGAATCACCATTTTCTTGTAACTTATACTTCATACCATTTATAATTTATATTCTCAACCTATGATTTTTAACAAGTATGACATTGAGTATCGTTGCAACTTTCAAGTACCATTAACGTAATTTATTAAATCATGTGGATTATGATGTTTCAGTACTTAATACTTAATTTATCTCCTTACTAAAGCCTGTCATAATGTTCCATATTATAATTCATCTTTTACCACTCACAAGCATCATTAGGTTATCTCTCCCCACTCATTCAGAACTATGCTGCATGTTACAATATAGATGTTAATAATTCAATTATTGTTTCAGGCCAATTTACAAACTTTAATTACACCAACTTTTTGTAATGGATAGAAGTTATAATGTTTCAGAGTTTAATATTAAATTAATCTTATTAACGGTTTTTTAGACCATATTATAATTTAGGGTATCCTCAAGTGTAGTAAAATTTAGAATTAGTTTCTCATCAAAACTTTTAACTAATTCAGTCCTTCATCTTTAGAAATGCGTAGATTTAGTCTTTCTAACATAATTTTGTTAAGTTTATTTGACATTTCAATTGTGTTTTATGATAATATTTGAGTTAACATTGAAGCGAAAATGTGTCAAACAACAATTAAAATACTATCATAAGGTACATTTGAAACGTAAACGTAAGATAAACTTAACAAAATTTGATTAAAAAAGACTAAATTCACGTATTAAATTGGTTAAAAGTTTTGATTAATTCCAAATTTCGCTACAACTTCAGAGACAAAAACATATTTAATCCTATAATTTATTAATGGTTCATATTTTTACTTTTTTTTTAATTTAAATGAAGTTATTCTATTATTTCAATTGAACTATATCTAAACTAACTCTACTTGAAAAGCCACCAATGTTTTCCTCAGTATTCTCTCACCCAGTAGTATTATATAGGGCTAAATATGTTTTTGGTCCCTCAAGTTTCAGTGAATTTTGGAATTAGTCCCTCATCAAACCTTTATACCAATTTAGTCCTTCATCTTTCAAAATGTGTGAATTTAGTCCTTTTAACCAAATTTTGTTAAGTTTATCTGATATTTCAAGCGCATTTCATGATAGTATTTAAGTTAACATTGAAGCCAAAATGTGTCAAACAGTGTAAATAATTTAAATACTATCATGAAATGCACTTGAAACATCAGATAAACTTAACAAAATTTGATTAAAAGGACTAAATTCACGCATTTTGAAAGATGAAGGACTAAATTGGTCAAAAGTTTTGATGAAATGACTAATTCCAAATTTCGCTGAAACTTGAAGGACCAAAAACATATTTAACCCTATTATATATTATTATATTAATTAAATATATTTTTTTTCTAAATTACTTTTTTTAAAATATATATATATATATATATATATTTTGTTTATAATTTTTATATATATTTGTACATTTTTTGAAAATTATGTAAAATATCTTTCCAATAAACAAGTAAAAAAAATATATCATTTGACAAACGAAATTTACTATAAATTATGACATAATTTTCATGTATTTTGTTGAGGATAATATTTTATGTTACCTTTTTAAGAATGTAAGAACAAACTAAGTATATATACTAATTTAAAAACGAAACATAATTTTAGAAAAAAGATACTTACTCTTAAATTAAAAAAAAAAAATTGTTTCTTATTGATCTTCACAAAGCTAGTATAGTCTCTACTCAAAGTTTTCATCTTTAGCTTTAAAAACCATCTATCTAGGAACTCATTCCTTTCAAAACAAGAGTCATATTAAAGGAATCACATTTATGATAAACATTTTCCTTGTCCTCACACAACTATCAAATACTAAGTTAAGAAATTGTGTGCAAAAGTTAGGAGTAAAGAAAAATTTGTTCTGAGGAGAGAAAAGAGGAAAAACAATAATTGAGGCATCTTACCAATACATTTTGACTTATCCCTCCACCTTTTCTCAAATGTAACCTATAAGAAAGCAAATAAGGCTATAAACCTTAAAAAAAAAATGACATTATAAGCAATTTCTTACTTTTTACATTAAGGTTAACATTTGACTCAAGTCAATTATCCAAATATAATTAAATTAGCTGCATTAACAATTAACAATGTTCACAAGAGTTTCAAAGAAAATAAAAACCTACATTAAGAATGTAATTTCCAAGTTTGAATCCTATTACCTAACTCTCTTTTTATTTTGGTTTCAAAGAAAATGTCCAATTAAAAGTGGATTTGAAGTTTCCAAAACTGATAATCACCCAAAGCAAACAATCATTTCAAATGCATCACATCCTATTCCTTTGATCCCAACATGCTTTTTCATCTGTTCCTTATTCTGCATATAAACCTTCAAATCTCAACCTCAAAACATTCATAGTTGACACAAAATACTCTTCCCAAAACCTTCACAACACCTCAGAGATTTTCTCTGTTTTCATCTCTGATTCATCTCTCGCCACAAATCACAACACAACAATGCTGGATCCAGCCACTGAATTGGTGCCACCACCATCTTCACCCACAATCTCTTCCATTTCTTCATCTGATCTTGACACTGAGGTATCATCAAGTTCACTGTCACTGATTCATGTTGCATCATCTTTTAAACTTCTCAGAAATCTCAAATTTTTTTCACACCCCAGAATTTATTTTTCCTTTTTCACTTCAAATTAATCAAAAGTTTTAATTTTTTTTTGTTTGGGTTTCTGAATGATAGTCCACCGGATCATTCTTCCATGACAGAAGCACTACCTTGGGGACTCTGATGGGAGTGAACTTCCCCACGATTACATTCAGAGTCCCGTCACAGCACCGGAATCCAAATTCCGTGGCCGAGGTCACCGGCGGTGCAAGGAGGACCGCCGCAGCAGTCAAAAAGAAGAAAAGGGCTATCGTGTCGACGTCGACAGCAGCGGAGAGACGGCGGAAGTGGTGGCAGCTTTGCCGCGACGGTGACACCAGATCGGCGTCGCTCGGCGAGTTTCTGGAGGTGGAGCGACGGTTCGGCGACGGCGAGTTCTACGGCACGGCGGCGGAGCTCGAGGGGATGGTCGCCGGCCACCAGCAGAGGAACGGTGGAAGAGTGCTGTTCGTCGACGGGAGGGTTCTTCCGCCCACAGCCGACGTCGACGACGGAGCACGGGCGGCAGAGAGCCTTTGCAATCGGTTTCCTGTCGCGCTCGCCGGAATTTGCAGCGGCGGAGCCGCTTAGGTTGTTATGATAGCGTTTTTCAATTTTTATTTTCAATATTTTATAAAAAGAAAAGAAATTTTTGTGGGTTTAATTTAATTTTTTATAACTTTTTTTGGATTGTTTGGCTTTTACAGATTGGAAGATTAAGATTCTTTTTGTCCGTGGTTTATATGCAAAACGCAAGCTTTGCCTTTTGCCTTTTGGGCTTTTTACTTTTTCTCTTTTGTTCTTCTTTTGATAATTGTGGTCCACCACCTTATAATTATCAATTACTAATATTATTAATACACAGACATTATGGGTGATTGGTCGTAATCATATGCTGCATTTAGGCCAAAAGATAAAAAAATTATTAGAAAAATATGGATTATAGGAAGATTTTGGTTCTTGATAAAATGATTAACCAAAATCAATGTTTAAGTAAATTTACAAGTTTTCTAACTCAAGATTAACTAGCTAACTTATTTCATCTGGTAAAATTAATTGTAAAATGAATGAAAATTTAAGTTTCACCTCAGTTATATAAATGTTATTTGCAGGATAAATATATTTTTGTCTTTCGAATTGGATTAAAAATTAATATTAATTTTTCTTAAAAATCTTGTATTAATTTAATGTCTTATTTTTGACATACGTTTGAAGCAAACATGTCAAACAATCTGAACAAATTAAAATATTATAATAAAATATATTTAAAACATTAAATAAATTTAATAAAATTTAGTTAAAAATAATAAATTTATGTATAAAGTTGAGAGATCAAATTAATTCAATATTATCAAAAGAAACCAATTTTAATTTTTAAAAATCAAAAACATATTTAACCGTTCTTTAATATATAAATATCTTTCTTTTGGTCCAACATTCATATTATTAACAAGCCTTGTCCACGGTTTAGTTTTTTATTTTATTTTTTATCGTTAAATGTTAGTTTTAGTATTTTGTTAATAATTAAGTTGAATTCACAGTCTCTTTCAATTTTTCTTTCAAACCCACTGAGTCAATCTTATACCTTGGAAACATTAGTGAGAAAAATTGAACTATCAACTTCGCCTTTCATTCCAACTTTCCCATTAAACCAATAGGATAACTCCCTAAGTTCAGGGTTTTAACATCACATTTATACTGAAGAATGAAATCATCACATCTGAGAGTAATAAACAAAAAACAATGTAAATTCAATAGAGAAAATTGTGTCTGAATTTTCAACCCTCAGTTGAATCTCAATTTCTCTTCTTTCAAAAAATCTAACCAGAACACACAATTATTACAGCAAAGTACAATTTGCAGCGGCACAGGATTACAAAAATAACATTAATGGTGAACAAATTTTGGGGTTCAGGTCCTTCCACACCAACTGTTTATGCTCATGAACAGCCCTTTTATTTTTTTTTTTCTGTAGTTTCCAATTCCCTTACCTGACCCTGGTGGTTCAACATATTCCGAGATAATATGGGAAAGCCCAGCAGAAAGATTAAAGAAGCCTTAATGATTTCATTAAGAATAAACTGATAATCTACATCTTCAGTGACAACCCAGACATTGATTGAAAATTGAACTGCAATACCATATGCTGACATACATAGTTACATACCAATCCAAATTGTTCCTCCAGTACCAAGTAGTGTTCACTAATTAATTTAAATTGGTAGATGTAAAAAAGATTAAAATACATTATGTATATTATGGTAGAACAACCGAGGAAGACATATGAAAGCTCTTGAGAGACTAAAGGAGAGCAAGAAACCTCCATAGTGTAACATCTCTCTCCCCGAGAGCCTGTCAGGTCTGCAGCCCAATACACCCCAACCCCTCACCTTTTCTCCGTCCATTCATACTAAGGTGGGTTGTTGCCAGACGGGGTCGAACCCCAGACCTGACCTTTAACACCCTCTTAACGAGACAGATGTTACCAATTAGTATGAATGGACGGAGAAAAGGTGAGGGGTTGGGGTGTATTCACAGCTGGTGACATCTCTCTTGTTGAGAGGGTGTTAAAGGTCAGGTTTGGGGTTTGATACCCACTGACAACAACCTGCCTTGCGAAGTGGGGGGACACTTGGGACGAGGGGTTGGGGTGTATTGGGCTGCAGACCTGACACAGCCCTCTTGATAAGAGGGGTGTTATACATAGAAGCAAAAAATAAGAATAAATATAAAACATAAAAGAAAAAGCCACAGAAATTTGAAAAACAACGTACAAAAAGAAAGTTTACTCTTGTTAATTACATGAGAATTTTACAGGCTAAATCTTATATGCACTATTGTTGATTTAAGAAATAGAAAAGTTATTCCAAGAATAAATGTAAATTGCCTGAACTCGATTACCTCAAGAGAGTGCCACCTTTCATGAACTATTCGAGATGATCATGCAAGACTATATGCAACAATGCATTTTCCATGGGGTTCATTTCAACCTACACCAAAGCTGCAACAGTGCATTTGCCAAGCATTTATTCAAACCTATCTTTAGTAATAAGTATAGAAGTATAGATTTCAGTGTGAATTAGCTTCTGTATCTCACCAGGTTTTATCATTTGTTCAGATCTTCAGCAAACATTTCTTGAAGTAGCTCCTATGCTTTATCATTCTCACTTCTAAGCAGAGTCCATTGATAATGGTGTTATATTTGACAACATTACCAAGAGATGAGTTTATAGTATCAAGAATCAAACTGTTGCAACGCATGTCTGAAGAGATTCATAGCTTCTTCCATTCCTTTACCCTTGTAATATTCATCAATCAAGATGCAATGCAATGGCTAAAACCATAAGTAGTGAATCCCCTTTCAAACATTAGGTTTAATAATCAATTTCCTAGAAAACATGGTGTGTTTAGGAAAAGGCATCTAACAAGATATTATAACTGATAACATTAATTGGCATACCACCATCATGCATTGCATAGAAAAGCTCCCATGCATGAGAGATTCTTCCAGATTTACACAACCCATCAATGAGGGAATTATAAGTCACGGAATCAGGAACCAAATTTCTGTGATGCATTTCTTTGAAAAGGTTCATGGCTTCAACAATCCTCTTACTCTTGCAATACCCATTAATCAATATGTTATAACTCGAAACATTAGGAGTCAATCCCCTTTCAAACATTAGGTTAAATAATTCAATTGCATCGTCCATAAGTTGAGTTTTGCAAAGAGCATCTAACATGATATTGTAAGTGATAACATTAGGGGATGGTCCACCATCACAAATTGCACTAAAAAGTTCCCACGCATAAGAGATTCTCCCAGATTTGCACAAACCATCAATAACAGAACTGTAAGTTACAATATTAGGAACCAAATTGGTGCAGTGCATTTTATTGAAGAGGATCAAAGCTTCATCAATCCTTTTACTCTTGCAATACCCAATAATCAAGATGTTATAACTCCAAACATCAGGCACAATATCCCAATCAACCAATGTATCAAATAACTTTCTTGCCTCATCCACATCATTGTACAAGCAATATCCACCCATCAAAGTGTTGAAAGTAACTACATCTGGTTGTTCACCTCTTTCAATCATCAAATTACACATATCATGAGCTTTTGTGAGCATTCTGTTTTTACATAATGCATCAATCAGTATGTTATAGGTATAAACATTTGGGTTGACCTTTTTGTCAACCATATCACACAACAACTGGGTAACTTCTCGCCACTGCCCCAAACTACAAAAACCATGAATCAGACAAGTGTAAGTAAAAATATCAGGACTTATTCCCCGGCTAACAATTTCTGAATATAAACCACACGCCTCAGTTACAAATCCATCTTTGCACAAACCATCAATCATAATATTGTAGATTACTACATTAGGCTTAACCATTTGCCCTTCCATTTTCTGCACGAACTCAAAGGCATCTCTTACCTGTCCTATTTTACACAGCCCATTGATCAAGGTCCCATAACTAACTTCATCCAACAGGAACCCCTGAGCCACCACGCTATCATGAAAGTCCACAGCTTTCCTAACCTCACCATTGACACAAAGCCCTTTCATGAGCGTGGTCAAGGTTACTGGATTGGGCTGATAACCCATCTTGAGAACCATGCCCAACACTGAAAAGGCAAAACCCAAGTGACCCAAGTGACAGTAACAATTGATCAAGATACTCAAAGACACTATAGAAGGGGTGATTCCTCTCAACCCCATTTGTTTAAACAATGATATAGCAGTAGGGTAATGCTTCATCTTCACTACTGACCCTAAAATCATGTTAATTTCTACAACAGATGGAAGAGGGTGCATAGTGATTAAGCGACTGAATAAGGCCACAGCATCACCAATGGCATCAAACCCATAATTGTTTTTGGCGTTTTGGTTTTGGGAATAAGAAAAGAACCTCAGAAAGACACTAAATTTGTGAATGGCATACCTTAAGCTTGTTGTCTTAGCAGTGTACGACATGACAATCTTCCTTCCAAGTATGACCAAGATTGGATTTTTCTTTTTCTAAGCTTCCACTCAACTGCTCTTTCCAAACTTTGAACGAAGAATTAGTTGGGGTGAACTTCACAACACTCATATCCTGCGAAGATTTGCATCCAATAATTGAAACCAATTAAGAATTGAGAAGAAGAAAACAGAGATGAGAGAAGCACCCCACTAACCCATACAACCTTTATGCAATTGGATAGTTGGCAAACTTATTAACATTTTCTTCTTATATATGCATCTCAAAATATTAATGAAAAAAAAAATTAAAGGCAACATACCTTGTTCCCTCAGAGCACACTTTCTTCTTCAAACGCCCAAACACAAAAGTGGGACCTGGCAGCAGCAGCATCTCCTCTGTGAGCACGCACGCCAGTTTACATTAGGTTATATCTCTCCTCTCTCTGTATACTCTTTATTTTTGTTCCAAATTTGCGTCTTCTTCGTTTATGCTTTCTACATTTGTTTCTTGTCTGTGATTTCTCTGATTATTTTTCCTCTTTGTCATGCAGGTGAAATGTTTGCTTTTAGGACGAACCGAGGCAAATCTAATTATTCACAAACAGTTTACAACACAGAAAAAAAAAATCTAATTAACAACCAATATATCTCTAATCATACTCTTTTAAATAAAATTATTCTTTTAAAATAATTAATATACTATTATTAAATCACCGTCACTTTTAAAATACCATTTTCTATAATTTTACATCTAGTTATTTAAAAACCAATATTTATCAGATGAATTTGATTTATTCAGTGTAGGGATGTCAAAACAGGCCAGCCCGGCCCGTTTTGACCCGGCCCGATTTTGGCCCGATTTATACGGGCCGGGCCGGGCTGGCCCGCAGGTTTTTTTCCATATGTTACATTTTCAGTCCAAAATCAGATTTCAACAAAATTATTGCAACAAAAACAACCCTGCAGTATATAATATAACTGATCACAAAACAAACAACCCTACAATATATATAAATGA
>Ga0214542_1003820_pt1 | contig 30258 bp, 28 predicted proteins | sample CNSS1metaG_FD_160096 | JGI IMG/M metagenome (GOLD analysis project Ga0214542, IMG submission 160096) | Root nodule microbial communities from cowpea collected in UCLA plant growth center, Los Angeles, California, USA - CNSS1 | ecosystem: Host-associated > Plants > Roots > Nodule | place: USA...
TATAGTTATATTGTGATGGAGTTTGATAATCATATAATATTTGATATAATGGAATGCTGGAATGTTGGACTATTGGATTTGTCTATGTTGGAATTTTCTATATGCAGGTATTGTGGAATGTCTAAAAAATAAATAAACCCAGACCAATTTTTGACTCTTACCGACGGATTACCGACGGTCTTATTCGTCGGTAAATCCATTCGTGAAGTCCATGCCATTACCGACGGATAAGGCCATCGATAATTTCCGACGGATTACCGATGGATTACCGACAGCCTTATTCGTCGGTAAATCCATTCGTGAAGTTCATGCCATTACCGACGGATAAGGCCGTCGATAATTTCCGACAGATGTTTCCCTCGGTAATTATCGATGGATATATCTGTCAGTAATGGCGTGGACTTTACGAATGGATTTACCGATGGATAAGGCCGTCGGTAATTTCCGACGGCATAATCCATCGGTAATAACCGGCGGTCAGAGCGACGGATGTTTCCGTCGGTAATTACCGACATACTTGAACAATTCATCGGTAAATGATTATCGACGCACGGTTTACCGACGGATTTGTAACCGTCGGAAGTTTGTCGATAAAACGTTATTACCGAACGAATTATGCACATTTCCGACAGATTCTGACCGTCGGTAATTAGCGTTTTTCTAGTAGTGTATGTACCTTTGGTCTCCTTTGCTTTTAGTACACTTTGGCCACTTTTTGGGGACATATGAGACACATTCTTTGTCTCCTTTTGTGCTAGAACGAAATTATCCTTGCACACACCATAGTTAGCTCTTTTATCTCTCATTTTTGTAACCTTATTTGACCTAGTTTCTAGAAGCTAGGGTTAGGTTTTTTTAGAGACATCCTTATTTGCCCCTAAACTCTTCTATATAAGGGGTGCTCCTAGACATGTAAAAGGGTTGAAGATTTTGAAGTAAACACACTTTTGTGTCTCAACCATTTATGAGAGTTTCCTCCCTTGGGAGTGAATACTTTTAAGCCTTATCTTGCATAGCAAGTGGCAGCACACATCCACTCATCTTCAAGGTTGCATGGCTTCTAGCCTAACCTTGTAGTGGTGTGCTTCTCACATTTTTACCATTTCTTTCCTTTCCATTTTATGTTTTCTTCTTCCTTTAATTTGTTCTTGGTTTTCTATGGTTTTATTGCTTTCCATTTCCTTTTTGTTTTGAATCAATCCACCATCTTCTTTTCTTGAGCTTTGTGAAAGGAACCTTCACATCTAGATAGCTTGCTATCTTAATGTCCAGTGGGGATTTCACTTAACTTTCTTAATCAACTCACATCATATTCAATAATCTTAAAAAGAAACAAGACAATCCTTCATCACGGTGGCTACGTAGATGGCAACGAAGGTGCATCAAGAGATTGGAAAACAGAAAAGTGGGCACGAAGAGAAATAGAGAAAAAAGGTTATTTTTTTACCCTCAACAAGTTCACCCACGACGGTTCTAGGGACCACCATCGTGGTTATCACACACCAAGCACATCCACGATGATTTTGATGACCACTGTTGTAGTTATGATACACAACAACGATGGTTAGTTAAGAGGATCGTCGTTGTTCTCTTTGCAACGGCCAATAACGACGGTTTGGGGTAAACCCATCATTGATTTTGTGCATTTATTTTCAAAAATGCCATCACCTTCTTTTCCACAATGGCTACGCTGGAATTGTCGATATTAGTGTCGTTGAACAGTGTTTTTGCCCTAGTGCAAGTACCAAATCAAGTCCAAATCGAATTATGAAAGTCTATAAAATCAGGACCTAGTATAGGTAAAAAAGAAAATTACATTTTGGATATAAAGAAACTTTATATCTCTACACATGAAGGTAGAAGTGCATTCTGAAGGCTAGAGACATTCAATTTCAACGTCAACTTTATGTTTAGTATGTCTAAGAGTGGCTAACTCCCTCATTCATGGGGGTTGAGTGTAATGTATTCTTAACTCTCTATGAATACTTCATTCAATATAATCCTTTTCCACAATCTCTTATGTTTTATTCTTGTTTTAACTACAGAGTCTATGAATTTTGTACATGCAGAAGGCTATGTTGATCCAAAAGATAATTTGGAAACCCAGATTGTGATCTCAAATTGCATGTTCTAGATATGGTGCATAGATGTTGTTAATAGTCATTCTTAAGCATCAACATATTGGCCATTAATGCAAACGTAATAGTAAAAATTTCTAGACAATGTTTTTATTATTTTAGTTTAGGCTTGTTTGTGACAAAATCAAGGCATGTTACAAAAGATGTGAGTGTGAGAGACGAAAATAGGAATATCTTGTTTGATTTCTTTACTTTGAATTGAATCGTGAAACCCAATCCTGCTGAAGTTTTTATCAAGCTATTTGTTTCCATTGTGTCAATTTTTATTTATACTTTAAATGTTAATTCTTCAATTATTTTTCCTTTAAACCACAAATGTTTTGATATTCTTACCCTTTATCAGTAACAAATCAATTAATTTAAACTACATTAGTCCATGTTGGACATGATATCTGGACGTGTCCATTGTATTACTTGTATAATTTGGTACACTTGCCAACACGTAACACACCTTCCTCGACATTAAACTTCTTCGTCGCTTACGCTCCTCAAATTTTCTTTGCAAATTTACCATAGGGTCTTACGACCAAAGAAATACAAATTTTCTTTGCAAAAAAGCACCACAAGATGGGTACCATAAGTTGGGAAGTCAACATCCAAACACATATGGCTTCCACCTTACAGTTTTTAACATATAAACATGTAAACATAGGGGAGCTACTGTTCTACACACACCTAAAGTACCTCAGAAGTACACAACCTGGGGGTGCTGGTGGATTTACAAGGCCAAGATACCCTCTAAATAGAGTACATGGCCTGGGGGCTAGTGAAATCACACAACCAGGTTGATACCTTGATGTACACGACCCAACCGAATACATGTCGGCCTTAAAGGATGACACGTACTTGAATCGTGCTGGTATGCAAAGTCAGTGTAATCACATGAAGGAGGTAAATGAAAGGTTAGTTAACTCATTGTGATTAAAAGACACACTTTACGAAGTACATGCTTATGTTTTCTCTAACATCGATTACTTGATACACTTTGGCAACAAAATCAAAATGTCTTTTGCAATCACCTCCGCATCTTTTGTTCGTGACAAGAAGATAAATTCTCTTTGAAGCCAAGTCTGTGGACTCTTGGAACTATTTAGGAAACTATATATACTTCGATCTTGTAAAAACATTAAATAATTAAAATAAGTAAGAAAAATATGACTACTTCTTAAATCGAAAGAAGAAAACCCATACGTAGTAAAACTTGATTAATTTCTATTTGGTGTGCAAAAATTTCAAGATAACTTGTAGAAAGGGATATTGTGTTAAGATAATTAGGGTTTAGGGTATGTGTAAGATAAGGCCCATCCCCTGTTGTCGTTTTTTGTTTTACTTAACTGCAAAACTAATATGGGTTAGAATAAACGCAGTAACACTTCAAACAAAACGAATACCAATATATAATACAACGTTCATATTTACTTTAAAGAAGCAACAGTTAGTATTATTGGTAAACATATTTTTCCATACATTATAGTATTTGCGATCTTAGTATGGTCCTAATTAATCATTTAATCTCCCTGCACCTGTAGAGAATTGACATAAGGAGGATCAAAGACACTAAATGCTCTGAAAGCTGAAATAACGGATAAAACAAAGAAGCAGCAAAATGTGATCGCGTGTAAAATCAGAGCCAACTTCACTTTGCCGCAAAACCTGTCATAGGAACTGCAGGCTTCGCTCCAAGAATCTTCCTTCGCACCATTGTAAGCCAGGTAATATATCTCAGTGACTGCAGCAACTGATGTGATCGTTAAATATGCCACAATCTGTGAGAAGCATCAATTTTAGATACCTTAATAGATAAGCCAAAAGATCCTAAAAGCTATATGAATGGTCACACAGAAGTGCAATATATTTTTCAATTTTCTAGTACATAAGAATTATGAAGTAGAGATATTAAATTAAGAATTAAACTGAAACTGAGAAATAGGCTCCGAGGCTGGGATCCCCTAATTGAATGCTTGTTTCCTTAATTCTCTTTAGAATGGAACTAAAAGTATAAAACAAAAGTATCAAACCTGATCAGAGACAAAGAAAATCCAAGCTTTGGATGCATAGTATCTGACCCATGAGCAAGCAGCAGCAACAACAGCATAACATGCACACAGGGCACTGACTAAAACCATATACCTGTCAAAAACAATTGTAGAATTAAGTGCCTTTTTATCTGCAAAAAGAAATAACTCAGGAGAATCAGTCCCTAGAAAGTGGAGAGTCAATATGATTCTTACTTGAGAGCAGAGAATTTGTAATATTTCAGCATTCCATAGGTGCTGTTGTCCTGCTGGTTAGTCACAGTAACCCATATGGTTGCCACTGATAAAGGAACTGCACAGAGCCTCAGAGAAGAATCAAAAAACTTAAGCATTGGTAGTTGATGTTTCTTTCCAGATGCACTATCTTCAATATGTGTTTTCATATTTTATATGCACCGAAGCTGTTTGAGAGATCACACTGATATCAGAACAAGTACTTGAGTCATCTTAGTGGGGTTGGTGAGAATAGTGGGGAACGCTTTTTCAGAGTACTTTGTCGTTGGTGTTTCGTGTTCCTGAAATAAAATGATTGTTTCCACTTCCGCCTGGCTTTTTTCACTCATTTTTCTTTCCAGAAATAATACAATGATGTTTTTAGAAAGTTGGAGTAATTTTAGTTTTAATCTCCTAAATTTAATGTTTTTCCAAATTAAGAAAAAACGCTATTAGCAACTAAATAAATATCAAATTTAAGGTTAAATTTGCTATTTAAAAACTAAAATCATATTATTTTGGTTTTAAAAAATAAAAATAATTAAATTTAAAGGACCAAAACTAAAATGTTAAAAACTTCATATATTAAAAACATAATTTGTGATAACCCTAATTTTTTTTCCAGAAAATCTCTTTCTTCCTTGTAAACCTAGCTCTCCCCAAACCCCTCCTTTCTATTTCAAAATTTTGAATCAACTTCCATTCTTTTTGAAGAACCAATATTTCTAGACTAATCTATGCAAAGAACTCTACCAAAATCTTCGATCAATTTCTCTTAATAGTGAGCTAGAAAATTCTACTCATTCTCTAAGAACAATCTATTTTTCCTTGCATGCAAGTTCATGTTCAATTGCATGTTGCCTTTTTTGTTCTTAGTGAATCCCTCTCTATTTATGATCCTAAAAATTTTCTTTGATCATTGATCAAACCTTTGATTTTGTAGATAGATAGAGTGATTTTTCGCATTTGATGTTGTTTAGGTGAGAAAATCAGAGTTATACAAACTTTATCAGATCAGGAAAAATAATTTCATTTTTTTAAATCTAATATTTTACTTTTGGAAAGATATTAATTGGTGGTATGATTGTTGTGTTTGAATGTATGTGCAAAAATGAGAATTTCTTAAGAGAAGTATAACTTTAATGCATAACATGTGTAGTGTATAGAAATTTAAGAATTGTGGTAGGAAAACTTTTTGGTTCTATACTGTTAAGTTTCCAAGTGTGAGTGAAACTACTGATTTGGATATGTTGAGTCATGGTTGATGTTGTTACGTCATGAAATTGGTATGAAAGTAGTGATGGTAGAGTTAGATGAGTAGAAACTTTATTGATTGAATGTGATATTTGCGATTGCATGACTAAGTGATTTCTTTGGGTTAGGTTGTTTAAGTGTCTTTGATGTAGTGATTTTATTATTATATGAAGGTTAAGACTTAAAGAGAGTAGAAGCACAAAAAAAGTTGAGTATGAAGGTATAAGGAAATGAATTATTAAGGAATATGAAGTTTATTTAGGTATCTATCGTTGAGAAATTTATGAATTTATTTTGGCATTGTTTGATTCAGGATACATCGTGATGGTAAACCCTTGTCCAACGGACCAATTCACAAGAAGCATGGCCAAACGCTTATTTTCTTAGGCCATTTTGGAGCACACCTAATATAGTATGAATGTTTTAGGCTTGTATCATGGCCAAGTACAATTTAACTCTCATGTTGAGCCATATGTAATGCCTCTTATAAGTTGACTTTTAGTCAAAATCCACCAGGGGGCAAGCTAAGGGTGTGTTGGTCTTCTTCCTTTGGGAGAGTAATAGCCATGTGTCCTTCTCCTGATGAAGAGGATTCCCTCTTAGTAGTTGTCATGTGTCCTTCTACTGATGAAGAGAATTTTCCCATAGTAGTGGCTACATGTCCTTCTCCTAATAGACAAAATTTTAGCCTTCTTACCGATGTTAGCAAAGTTGATACACCTTTAGGGTTAGTTGGTTATAAATAAAAGTGCTCAAACCATGTAAAAGCCATGTTGAGATTAGTAATGAAATGCTGCCAAAATTTCGAGCTATCTTACTTTTAAACAATATATGTTCTCTCATTGTGGATAATGGCTCATGTTGCAATTGTTGTAGCACTATGTTGGTAGAAAAGTTGGCTCTCACAATCTTACCCCATCCCAAAGCTTACAAACTTCAATGGCTAAATGAAGGTGGGGATTTGAATGTGAACCAACAAGTGAAGGTGAACTTTTCCATAAGGAATTATGAGGATAAAGTTCTTTATGACATAGTACGTATAGAAGCATGCCATATTTTTTGGTAAGACCATGGCAATTTGACAATAAAATTATGTGCAATGGTCTTACCAATAAAATCACCCTCACCCACAAGGATTAAAAGTTTATGCTTCATCCCCTAACACCACCTAAGGTGTGTGAGGATCAAATAGAAATAAGAAAAAAGAGGGATGAAGAAACAAGAGAAGAGAGCAAGCACAAAAAGAGAGAGGAGAAATTTCCCAACACATGTATGCTAGATGAACAAAAGGAGGGGGAAAGTAGTGCTTTTTACCTCAAGGTCATTCGAAAGGAGATCATTTTTCCAAAAAAAGTCTTTAAAGAAAGCTCTCATATATGAACAACCTTCATATCTCATATTTTGCAAATGAGCGTTCACACGTACTACTTCAACTCTAGAACCTGAGTTTCTATATCCTTTGGATGAACTTTTAAAAGAATTTGATGATGTGTTTCTCTAAAAAGGCCCCAAAGGACTTCCTCCAATTAGGGGAATAGAACATCAAATTGATTTTTTTCTTGGGGCAAGCTAACCCATTGTGTTGTGCCCATATTGTTGGTGCCCAAGAAGGAATGAAAATGGAGAATTTTTTGTGATTGTAGGGCTATTAACAATATAACAATAAAGTATAGGTATCAAATCCCAAGACTTGATGACATGTTGGATGAGTTGCATGGGTTCACTATGTTCTCCAAGATTAATCTTAAAATTGGTTATCACTAAATAAGAATAAGAGAAGGTGATGAGTGAAAAATCACATTCAAGACCAAGTTTAGTTTATATGAGTGGTTAGTGATACATTTTCGCTTAACTAATGCACCTAATACTCTCATGAGATTGATAAATCATGTCCTTATGGATTGCATATGGAAATTTGTGGTAGTATACTTTGATGACCTCCTAGTGTATAATAAGAGTCTCCATGAGCATCTAAGATACCTGAAGATTGTTCTCTCCACTTTAAGAGATAACCATCTTTTGTAAATAAGGAGAAGTGCATATTTTGTTAACGTAGTGCAATCTTTTTAAGTTTCGTAGTCAATAAGCATGGTGTGCATGTTGATTCCACCAAAATCAAGGTCGTCCAAGAGTGGCCAATTCCCCAAAATGTAGGAGAAGTTGAGAGTTTTCATGGTCCTCCATCCTTCTAAGGAAGAGTTATGCCTGACTTCTCAAGTCTAGCCTCACCTCTCAATGAGTTGGTGAAAAGGATGTTAAGTTATTGTAGGGAGAGAAACAAGAGTTTGCTTTCGAGAAACTTAAAGAGAAGCTCACCAATGAACCTGTTCTAGCTGTACCAAACTTTTGCAAAACTTTTTAGATAGAATGTGATGCAAGTGGTGTGGGAATACGTGGAGTTTTGTTGCAAGAGGTGCACCCTATTGCCTATTTTAGTAAAAAACTCAATGGTGTCACTCTCAACTACCCCAGCTATGATAAGGAGTTGTATGCCCTTGTAAGGTCCCTTCAAACTTGAGAGAATTATCTAGTCTCCAAGGAGTTTGTCATTCATAATTACCATGAGTCACTTAAGCATTTGAAGGGATAACACAAGCTCAATAAAAGGCATGCAAAGTGAATGGAACATTTGGAGCAATTCCTATATGTGATCAAATACAAAAAGGGAAAAACCAATATGGTGGCCAACAACCTCTTTAAAAGGAACAAAATTTTATCAAAATTAGAAGCCCAAATCCTTAGTTTTGATCACTTGAGTGAGTTATATGAACAAGATTTTTTCTTCCCCTCTATCTTTGCAAGTTGCCAAACTAAAGCATAAGGGGGACACATAAGAGGGGTCTGATGAACCATTTTGGAGTTGACAAAACTATAAGTGTTCTTCAATAAAGATTCCATTGGCCCCATATGAGGAAAGAGGTTTAAAGGCAATGTCACAAGTGCATTGCATGTTCACAAGCCAAGTTTAGGACCATGCCTTATGGTTTGTATACCACTCTCCCTGTTGCTACATTCCCTTGGGAAGTCATTAGCATGGATTTCATCTTAGGAATACCCAAGACCCAAAGGGGATTTGACTCTATCTTTGTGGTTGTGGATAGGTTTAGAAAGATGGCTCATTTCATACCATGTCACGAGGTAGATGATGCAAGCAATATAGCTAGACTCTTGTTTAGAGATGTGGTTAAAGTCCATGGGTTTTCTATAACCATTGTGTCCGATAGAGATACCAAGTTCCTTAGCCATTTTTTAAAAACTCTTTGGTCAAGGCTATGAACCAAGCTTCATTTTCCACCTCTAATCATCCCCAAATGGATTTCCAAATTAAGGTTGTGAATAGATTTCTAGGGACCATGCTAAGGGCAATCATAAAGGAAACCATAAATCTTGGGATAAGTACCTTCACCACATTGAGTTTGTACATAATAGGGTAGTTCATAAGATCACAAAGGTCTCCCTTTTGAGGTTGTGTTTGGATTTAATCCTCTGACCCATTTATACCTCATAACTCTCCCTAATCCTAGTGATTTTATTCATAAGGAAGGGGTGTCAAGGTTTGAATTTGTGAATAAATCGCATGAGAGGGTAAGATCCCAAATTCAACAACAACCTGAGATATGCATTAAGCACAATAATAAAGGCAAGAGGGAAGTGACTTTTGATGAATGAGATTGGGTTTGGCTCGATTTGAGCAAAAATAGATTTCCAAAACAAAGGAAGTCCAAACTCAATTCTTGTGGTGATGGCCATTTTAGAGTGATTAAGAGGGTTAACAACAAAGCATGTAGGATAGAGTTGCCATGTGAGTATGATGTGAATGTTACACTTGATATGTCTAATCTAACCCCTTTTGTAGGAGGCATGGATAAAGATGAAGATGAAGACCCTATAGATTTGAGGTCAAATCCTTCTCAAAAGGGAGAGGATAATGGCAAACCCTAGCCAAGGGACCAATCCCAATAAGCATGGGCAAGCACATTCAAGAAGAGCTAGAGTCATTTGTGAAAGGTGGGGCTTATATTTATTTTCTTGGGCCCTTTTGGAGCACGTCTAGTATAGTAGAATGTTTTGGGCTTTGTATCATGGACGAAGGAAGTATAGATTTGCCTTTTTTTTTGCCTTGTAACATGGGCCAGGTAGTATAGGATTTCCTTTTTGGGTCTTGTACCATGGACCAAGTAGTGTAGGGTGTTGGTCAACATGGGTTAACATAAGACATCTCTCATGTTGACCCATATGTAGCGCCTCTTGCAAGTTGACTTTTGTCAACATCCACCTAGACCACCTTGGGGAGCAAGCTATGTGCGTGTTGGTCTCTTCCTTTGGGAGAGTAGTGGCCATGCATTATTTTCCTAATGGAGAGGGTTCCATATTAGTAGTGGCCACGTGTTCTTTCAGTAATGGAAAGGATTTTCCCATAGTAATGACCGCATGTCCTTCTTCTAATGGAGAGGATTTTAGCCTTGTTACCCAAGTTAGAAAAGTCAAGGTTTTAGGGTTTTTCTTCTACTTTTGTGAGACACCTCTAGGGTTATTTATCTATAAATATAGGTGCTCACCCCATGTAAAAATCACTTTAAGATTAGTAATGGAATGTTGCCAAAATTTTGAGTTATCTTACTTGTCTACAAAGTGAAGCCTAGAGTATCCCAACCTTTAGCCACCTTCCTTTAGAGTTGGCCCAACCTCTCTTAAGATTCATTAAACACCTCCATCCAACCACTGAAACACCAAAATTGAGAGCTTTCCCGCAAATCCCCAACACGATAACTCATTTTCATGCTTGGAGTCTTCTATCTTGGAGAAAGGGCTATCACATAGTTATAACTTATGATTTTGAAATTTTGTTTGATTTCTTAGTTAATTAGGAACATGGATACACCTCTTACCTTCTTTAGTAGTCGATTTCATGTTAAGTATAATTGATTACAAAAGTGATATTTTCATGAAATTCTAGAATTTTAAAGATTTAAGTTAGAGAAATATATGATGCTTTCACACCTCAATTGGAAATGATGCTTGGATTGAGATATTTTTATCAATGTATGCTTGTTTAAGATTTTGTTTGTGATATAGTAGTTTAAATTAGTTATTTCCAAAATGGAAACACTAATCTAAGGTCAATTCATGTATTGAAGGGATTTGTTATACTAGACTATCCTGATTCTACTAGTATCTAACTCACAGAGAGGAAGATAGCTAGGTGGCGAGAGTTGAAGGAGCTTCATTTAGTAGACTATATGAAAGAGGATCATAATTAAGGAGTTATTAATATTAACCCTGTCATGACTAGATGAGATACACGAGTTCCATTAGATAACAAGTTGTAGAAAAAAATGAGATTGTGGTAAGTATGGCAAGTGTAGAGTCTCATGAGTACATTCAATACACTAATCTTTCGGAAGCAAAGTTTATATTTATTTTGTTGTTGAGCCGCTTTGGAATGATGTTTGTTTGAGCCATTGGGTTGAACCATGTGAGATGATACATGGTATTTAAATAGGGTTAAATATGTTTTTGGTCCCTCAAGTTTCAACGAAATTTGAAATTAGTCCCTCATCAAAACTTTATATCAATTTAGTCCTTCATCTTTCAAAATGCATGAATTTAGTCCTTTTAATCAAATTTTGTTAAGTTTATCTAACGTTTCAAGCACATTTCATGATAGTATTTAAGTTAATACTGAAGCAAAAATGTGTCAAACAGTGTAAATAATTTAAATACTATCATGAAATGCACTTGAAACATCAGATAAACTTAACAAAATTTGGTTAAAAGGACTAAATTCATGCATTTTGAAAGATGAAGGACTAAATTGGTCAAAAGTTTTGATGAGGGACTAATTCCAAATTTCGCTGAAACTTGAGGGACCAAAAACATATTTAACCCTATTTAAATTGATGAATATGAACTATTTGCATTTTTGGGTTTGTTCTTATAATGAAATGTATTATTGAATGGGTTAATGGAGTGGTATAAATGGGAAAATGAGAAGGACTAAGTTAAGAATTGGTTTCTAGAAAATATTTGTTTTGGTAATCTTTACTATAGTTATTATTGCTTTCATATTAAGCTTCTTCTTTAAGATGCATTAGGTGAGTTTTCATGTTGGTCTTTAAAAAGTGTTCACTAAGTGAGTATTTATGTAGTACTATATGGAGAAATGAGACAAGATGATTCAAGTGCTTATTTTCTATCAATTACACTTTAATATTATTCATAGTTAGTTTGATATAGTTACTATTTTTGGTATATTTTTCTCTTTTCTTTATGCATTAGCTTACCCTTACATTTGTGTTTATTTTTTTTTTCGTTTCCAATGATGGAAGCAATGCTAGGAACTGAGGGTGATAGTAGCATGGGAATTGAAATGGAGAATTGAAGGATTAGTATAGGAATATCTTAGAAAATATGTTTAAATTATTTTAAAAAATATATTAAGTTTCTATTTTACGTTTTGAAGTACTTGCGAGTTTATTTTGAATGTATTTTGAAACATAATGTAGTCTAGTTTTAATGATTGTTGGATGAATCAGTTCATCTCCAATTATTATTATCATAAAGACTTTATAACTATCAAGTACTTAATAAATATATATTAAAAGAAATTTAGGTTATTACATAATTAAACCTAATATAATTGATGTGTTAGCACAAAATAAGTTTAATAATATGTATAAATTAATTTTACATATTTATAATTCCTTATATAAATATATACAGGTAATAAAGAGTACAAAATATAACATAATTTTAATTATATATAATGCAAACAAATTATGGATTAAATTTTTTGACTATTTAAGTTAAATTTAACTTTATTGATTTAAATTCATTGTCAATTAGATTGGGTACAAGATGTCAACGGAGTGGGTAGGATACAAGGTAGTAGCTCCCATGTACCCTATCCATTGGATAAATATTCATCTCATACTCGTTCCCATATCTGTGTGGGTATCTATTATGCATATCCATCTCATAATCGTTCTCATATTTGTATGGGTATCTATTATGCAAATACCTGCATATTCTTTTAATATCCACGAGTACCTACATGTGGCTATTTAGAAAAAAATAGTACATATTTAACATGTTTTAATTGTAAATTCAAATAAAATACAATACATAACATTCATAAATTTCAAACAAAGTCCAAATAACCCATTTAAATAGTGTTGAATGAGAATTTACAAAAAAGTAGAATTTTTTTAAAAACTAATTGATAAAAAATAACTCATTCAAAATTAACGTGTTAATATTTTAATCATATTTTTTAATTTTTTTAATTTAAATTAGAGTATAGCGAGTACGGATATTATGATATCCGTACCTGCCCTGTTAGTATGCGGCTATAAAAAATACACGTATTCATTACCTACATATATTCATTTACAATCTCCATTTCTTATCCGTTGTGAATTTTATTTGTAGATACTCACAAATACATTTTTTTTACATCTCTAATTAGGTATTAGATCTTCGCACTGAACTTATAAAATTCATCTTAATTCATGCATATGTACATTAAATATTGTTTCTTTTCGACCTGTCTTGTTCTTGTATAATTGTCTCAATGCTTTTTATAACATTTTAATACAAAATTCATGTATATTCTTAAAGTAAATTTTTAAAATTTCATACCATCGTCATATATTGTAGGGGTGGCAAAACGAGCTAACCCTAAACTAATAATTCAAAGGTTAAATTACTCTTTTGGTCCCTCTATTTGTCATGAAAGTTCAGTTTGGTCCTCAAGTTTTTCATTGTCTCAATTTAGTCCTCATTTTCTTAAAAATGACTCAATTTGGTCCTCACCGTTAACTTTGACTAGATGGTGTTAATATTTTTTTAAAGATATTTATAGAAATATTTAATAAAAACGTTAATTTTAGTAAGAATATCACCTTAAAATTTATAAAAGAGTAAATTTAGTGTCAATTTAAGGAAGCATAATATTGCTTCATTTTTACAAAAATTGGGACTAAATTGAGACTAAAAACAAATATAGGGACCAAATTGAGTCACTTTGACACATGGAACAATTGTGAAGTGACACGTGTCAAAAATAAAAAATAAAAAAATATTTAAAAATATTTAAAAAATTCAAAAAAACCAAAAATTAATCTTTATATATTTATACATTTACAATACTATTATATATATTTATACATTTAAAATATATAATATAAAAAATTAATCTTTTTTATTATTTTTATTTTATTTTATTTAAAACGGGCCAACGGGCTAGGACGAACTGGTTCGTACTTTGGCCCATCAAGTTGATGGGCTGGACAGGACGAGCCAGAACAGGCTGATAGGTTGAAATCTTCAACCCAACCCGTTCCTTTTAACACGGACTGACAGGCTGATCCGTTGGATCCACCCCGTTTTGCCACCCCTAATATATTGAATAAATCTATTTCCGTTTTACTTTTATGAAAAATTTATTATAAACTTAATTTTCTCTCCCAGTTTCCAGTAATAAGAAACAAAAGCAAATATTTTTTATTGATAAGAATTACTTCTTATAAACAAATGAGTTGTTGTTATGAATTAATGATTGTCCATTGATTTGATACATTTACTCGTATGGTTGATACTCATATGATTCATTACTCTTTATGTAAATATTTGTATTAACTAAGTTAATTTGTTTCATTAATGGATTACATGTTGTATCTATAAATAAGACTCTTCCTATCAATAAAAATACACAGATAAGTTTCTCCATATTCTCTCATTCTATATTCTCTATTGTTTCATTCTCTTCTCTATTATCTATTATTCTCTCTACTGTTTCATTCTCTTCTCTATTCTCTATTGTTTTCTTCTCTTCTCTATTATCTATTATTCTCTTTATTGTCCGCTTTATTTCACAACACGTTATCAGAACGATGCTCCAACCAATTAAGGACTAGTGAAAGATTTTTCTTTCTAACGACAATGCTCTGCGTGTCTTAATTCAGACTCTTTCTAATCCTTTCTCAATTTATAATTTTACCTTATATTCTTCCTCTTATGATAAGAATTGTTTGACTTTATCAATTTTCATCTTTGTCTTATTATTTTCATTTTTATTATGACGGTGATTACTATTATTATTATTTTGATGATGATTATTATTATTAATATTATTATTTTATGTGCTAGTTCTAAACACGCGAAACGTTGCAAAATTTGGATTTGTGACCCTTGATATTACGAGGAAGAATTCCTTATATTGGATTTTAAATGTTGAAATACATTTAGATGCAATGGATATTAGGATACCATTAAATAAAAAAATAAAGCACTGTGAAAAGAAATTTCACAAATATTATGAATTTATTTCATGCCTATGTATGGTTGGTAGGACAAAGCAATAAAGCTTTTGATGAAAAATCATAAGATCCGCCTAAACTGCTCCATTCCCAGAAGTGAATGCAGCAATAAATATTATGAATTTATTTCATGCCTTTGTATGGCTGAACAAAGCAATGAGCTTTTGATAATTTCCAGAAGTGAATGCAGCAACATTTGATTTATACTTTCATGATCGTGATCGTGATATTGATTATGAACATGGTTATAAAGGAAATTTCAAAGACACATTTTGTCACCAGAAATGGCACAATAATGTGAAAAAGGGAAAAGGAAAATGTGAAAATATTGACAAAAGAAGATGAAAGTATATATTATCATTACGGTGGTAAAGGCCATTTGAGTTGTAGCATCTTACAAATAATGAGAAGAACATAGAAACACATTTTGGTTATGAAGATGCTGATTCTGATTATCGTCATATGGATGTTACTCATCTTGATACTATTATTTTCTTTGCTAAATCAAATGGAAGCATTGATCACCTCATTGGTTATGAGAGTGTTAAAAAAATCATACTGATATTTACATTTATATGAAGAACAAATGTTGGCACTAGTACGAAAGGTTGTGTCTTATTGATAGTGCGAGACATCAATGTTAGTATTATTTATAGTACTACAAATATATTTGAAGGCTCTAGAAAAGCTATTATACTTCTACCAAGAAGTTGAATAAAAACTTATTAAGTTTCAAGGATATTTGTCTAAATGGATATTATATTGAGACAAACAATGAAAGGTATATGAAATATTTTTATATCTCTACGATTGAGTTGAAAAAAAAAATGTATATTGGAGAAATTATCAACATTCTCTTATGGTTTGTACTACACATATATTAGTAAAATTGAAATGCATGCCATGGTAGACAGAAGTTTACGAATCAAAATGAATGCCTTGTTTGACATGATCAGTTCGATAATTTGTACTACGCATATATTAGTACAATTAAAATGCATGAAGCATGGTAGGCTTGTTAATTCCAAAGACACGTTTGAAGCGTGGTAGGCCTATTGGTTCCAAAGATAAAAAACTTGTGAATGAGAAAGGGAGCTAAAATGCAAAATGACCTAATCGAAAAGGTTGAAATCCCAAAAGATTCATTTGACATAATTAATGGTTCGGTTCCAGAAGAACCTCAGGTACCTAAAATTGTTGAAAATGATGAGATCTCAATAAATTATGTCATGAATCATATAATATGGAACCAAAATGAAGTTAACATTGACAAAACGTTTACTTATAACATAGCGATGAATGCTATGAATGACAATAAGTATAAAAAAGCAATGATTATTGAAGATTGTCGGCAAAGAAAAGATTGGCCAAAATGAAAATATGCAAAGAAGCATAATTATATTTGCTTGTTAAACGAAAGGTTTTTGGACATACAGTTCGCACACCTGAAGTTATGAAACCCGTTGGGTACATATGAATTTTTGCGCAAAAATCAAATTAAGAATGATGAAATTGTTAGATACAAAGCACAATTGGTTGCTCAAGGTTGTTCACAAAACCTTGTATTGATTTGTGAAAAAAACATATTCACTAGTATTGGATGCAACAACATTGCAATATTCGATTATCCTAGTTGTACAACAAGGTTTGCATTTACATCTAATGGATGATGTTACAACTTATTCGTACGGTTCTTTTGAGAATCATATTTATATGAAAATCTCAGAAGGATTTTATTTTCCCAACAAGACAAATTCTAAAGAGGGTTATTCAATAAAATTGAACATGCTCTTTTATTTATTAAAGCAATCAGAACGTATGTCGCATAACTGTCTTATTGAGTACTTATTATAAGAATGATATAGAAATGATCCTATTTGTTCTTGTATTTATATGAAAAAATCCAAAACTTAATTTGCCATAATTATTGTTTATGTAGATGACATAAACATCGTTGGAACTCTTAATGAGTTCACAAAGGCAATTGATTACTCAATAATTTGAGATGAATGATCTTTGAAGGGTAAAGTCTTATTTGAAATTAGAAATTGAGTATTTAAATAAAGGTGTTTGATACGTAAAGAGACTTATATAATTAAGGTGCTTAAAATGTTCTAAATGGACAAGTCATGTCCATTATGCACTCCAATAGTTGTGAGGTCGTTAGATGTTGATAAAGACTCTTCTTAGACCTCTAGAAAATGATGAAGATCTTCTTGGTCCAGAAGCACCATATCTTAGTGTCATAGAAACACTAATGTATCTTGCTAATTATGCTCGATCTAATATTGCATTTTCTGTAAATTTGTTAAGCAAGATATAGTTCTTCAACTACAAGAAGAAAATGGTTTGGAGTAAAACATATACTTCGTTACTTTAAGGGTACTACGAATATGAGCTTATTCCATCCAAATGATTCTGATTCAGACCAATGGGTTATATATATGCATGTTATTTTACATATTCTCACAATGTCACAATGGTTTATCACAAACAAGATGTTTGTTCACATGTGGAAGCATAATGGTTTCATGAAGGTATATGAAACAAACCATAGTAGCAACATCGTCTAATTATACATACTTACGAGGAAAGTTATGAATATTTTTGGTTAAGGTTTATAATTCAACATGTGCAAGAAACTTGTGACTATCCCCGACAAAGATGGAATCAACAATCATATATGAAGACAATAGTGTATTGTTCAATTGAAAGGATGATATAAATATCAAAAAATTAATTCATGTGAAAATATGGCAGGTCTATTTATGAAGTTCTTTCCAAGAATTCACAAGTTCGGACTCTGTCACCTTAATGATGTAAGTTTACATGAGGGGGAGAAATAGAATATATGATGAAAAATATTGTATTAAAGAATACAGAATGTTGTACTCTTTTTCCTTCACTAGGTTTTTTTATCTCAAAGGCTTTTTCCTAGTAAGGTTTTAACGAGACACATTCTTTTATCAATGGACACTCAATGGGGAGTTTTATGAATTAATGATTTTCCATTCATTTGATACATTTACTTATATGATTGATACTCATATGATTCATTACTCTTTATGTAAATATTTGTATTAACTAAGTTGATTTGTTTCATTTATGGATTACATGTTGTATCTATAAATAGGACTCTTCCTATCAATAAAAATACACAGATGAGTTGCTCCATATTCTCTCATTCTGTATTCTCTATTGTTTCATTCTCTTCTCTATTATCTATTATTCTCTCTATTATCCGCTTTATTTCATAATAGTTGTTACATAATATTGAACTTAAAAAATAAATAAGTAACTTCAACCGCAAACGTTAAAAGTAATGTAGAACTTTAACGTAAAAATATATAACTAACTTCAAAGGTTATACGTAAAAAAGAATGGAAAATTTTGTGAAACCATAATCGAATGAAGGGAATTTTTAAAGAAAATTTCCAACACTCTTTTGATAAAGTTTTCAAAATAGAAAAGTATAATACTTGATCATGTTTCATCTAATAGATGATATTTTAAACAAAACAACAAATTATATCATACCTAAGTGTTTCATGTGAGAGACAATGAGAGATTGTGTCATCTTTGTTTACATCTATTGAAGCGAGAAAGTTCTCTCTAGCCATAAAAATTCATAGAAGCAAGTTGTTGAGAAGAAATAAAATAGGGTTTGAGATTAATCTTCTTTGTGCATAAACCACACATAGAGTAATCTATTTATAATAGAGAGAGGTAAAATTAAAAAGAGTAACTGAAAATAAATAGAGTAAATAGAAGATATTGTTTGATATTGTGATTAACAATATCTAACAATATCTTAATAATATCAAACAATATCTAACATAAGCTAACCTCGATGAACATATAAATGATTATTTTATGAATGTAGAAAATGTCTATTATCTTTGTCTAACAAATAGATTCATTGTACAAAGGACAAAAGTATGCTAACTAATCAATTCTAGGCCTCGTAAAGACTTAGTAAAAATATATGCTAACTAATCACTTGGGTTAACAAAAACAGTCTTCATGTCTCCAGATATGATCTTTTCCCGAATGAAATGACAATCAATCTCAATGTGTTTGGTCCTCTCATGAAAGACAATATTAGAGCTAATATGAAGAGTAGCCTGATTGTCACACACAAGTGTCATTTGAGTAACATCTCCAAATTGTAACTCTCTAAGTAATTGCTTGAGCCAAACAAGTTCATAGGCAATTGATGCCATAGCTCTATATTCTGCTTCTGCACTGGATCTTGCTACAACACTTTGTTTCTTACTTTTCCACGAGATCAAGTTACCACCAATGGAGACACAATACCTAGATATATATCTTCTATCAAAAGGAGATCTTGCCCAATCAGCATCTGAATAACAAACAACTCTTGTATGGTTATTAGAACCATATAACAATCCTTTTCCAGGGGATCTTTTAATATAATTCAAGATACAATGATTGCATTCCAATCATCTTCACATGGGGAATTAAGAAATTGGCTTACCACATTGACTGCAAAGGAAATGTCAAGATGAGTAACAGTAAGATAATTCAATTTCCCAACTAATCTTCTATATTGCTCAAGATCAGATATAGGCTCCCCCTAATTTGGTAGAAGTTTAGTATTGGGATCCATGGGTGTATCAACAGACTTTGAACTGTTGATATAACAATATAATCATTGGACTGTGCCACCTCAATACCCAAGAAATATAAGTTTGCCAAGATCTTTGATCTAAAAATGGTGACAAAGATGTTGTTTCAACTGAGAGATGCCATGGTTGTTACTCCCTGTAAGAACGATGTCATCAACATATATTATCAAGTAAAACACATCCAGCACTCGAGTGTTGATAAAAGACAGAATGATTTGCTTCACACTGAGTCATACCAAATTGTTAACAACATTGCTAAACTTTCTAAACCAAGCCCTAGGAGATTGTTTTAGGCCATATAGGGATTTGCGAAGATGACATACGATCCCAGAAGACTCCCCTTGAGCAACAAACTCACGAGGTTGCTCCATATAGATTTCTTCTTGCACATCACCATTTAGGAAAGCATTTTTAACATCCAGTTGATAAAGAGGCCATTGTTGAAGAGCATCCATGGCGATAAATAAATGAATAGAAGCCATCTTTGCCACGGGAGAAAAGGTATCTCCATAATCCAACCCAAAAATTTAAGTATAACCTTTGATCACAAGAAAGCTTTGAGGCGATCAATAGTACCATCAGATCCAACTTTAATAACAAACACCCACCTGCAACCAACAACAGATTTCCTAGATGGTAACGGGACCAGTTCCCAATTCCACTGTTATGAAGAGCACTTAGTTCATCTGTCATGGCCTGACGCCAACTAGGATGGGCTAAAGCTTCATGAACAACTTTTGGAATGGTCACAGAAGAAAGAAAGGAAAGACATGTATAAAAAGGTAATGACAACCGATGATAACTCAAAGAAATATAATGGGGAGAGGGATTACGGGTAGAATGCATACCACTTCGGAGGGTAAAGGGATGGTCAGACTTAGGTGTCAGAGCTAGAGGAGACATAGTAGTTGGCACTTGAGTGGAGTCACATGGTAGTGGTTGTGACCCGTTTTGGCAACTATAAACCTGAAGAGGTGGTGGAGGAGAAGCTGACTATGGAGTAGGAATCGATGGTGAAGAAGACATAGTAAGAGGGTCACAAACAATAGGAACATTAAAGGTACTGGAGAGTTGTCAGGATTGGAGTCAGAGGTGAAGATTGACTCTTATAATAAAGGGAGAAATCATCAAAGGTGACATCTACACACACAAAATAACGGTTAAGAAAAGGAGAAAAACATTTGTATCCTTTTTGTGATCTTAAACCCTGAGAAAACACACTTGTGTGATCTAGGAGAAAGTTTGTCAAGACCAGGACTGAAATTATGAACAAAACATGTAGACCCGAAAACTCTTAGAGGTAAGGGATGAAGAGGTTCATGAGGGAATAATATGGAATGAGGTATGTTATTCTTTAAAACCAAAGAAGGCATGCGATTAATGAGATAACAGACAGTAAGAATAGCATCACCCAAAAATGTTCAGGAACCTCTCCATGAATGAAAAGAGTGCGAGTTGTTTCAATAAGATGTCTATTTTTACGTTAGCTACACCATTTTGTTGAGGTGTATAAACACAAGAAGTTTGATGCAGAATACCGTGAGAAGCCATAAATTATTTAAAAGAATGAGAAAGATATTCACGGTCATTATCACTACGCAAAACTCTAATAGAAACACTGAACTGAGTTTTAATTTCATTAAAAAAAGATTGAAAGATATGAAATAATTTCGAACAATGTTTCATTAAAAATAACTAAGTACATCTAGAATAATCATCAATGAAAGTAACAAAGTATTGAAAACCTAAAGTAGACTTAATGCAGTTAGGACCCCAAATGTTAGAGTGAACCAAGGCAAAAGGGGACGAAGCATCACATGTGACACTACGAGGAAAGGAAGTACAATTATTCTTGTCTAATTGACACGACTCACACACCAAACAAGATAACTTGGACAAGGCAGCGACAAGTTGTTGTAACTTGGCAAGGCTTAGATGACCTAACTGAGCATGAAGAAGAGAGGGAAACTCCATAATTGCACCAACAAGTGTAGAAGGACGAAGATGATAAAGACCATGAGACTCACATCTTGTGCCAATCACTTGTTTCGAACTCCGATCCTGTAAACACACATAATTGTTGGTAAGAGAAACAACACAATCAAGAGAACGAGTTAGACGACTGATGGACAACAACTTAAAAGGAGACCTAGGAACATAAAGAACATTATCAATGGTTAAAAAGGGAAAAGTTTAACAATGTCAACACCATGAGATGAGACTCTAGAACCATCAGCTAGTGTAACAAAAGGTAAAGGATTAGGAGAGGATAAAGAACAGAACAAAGATTTGTTACCAATAATATGATCAGTGGCTCCTGAATCAAAAACCCAAGCATCAAGAGAAGAAGATAGAGTCAGACCAACAAAAGATGTACCTATGTGAGAGACAAATGCAGTGGAACTAGAAGACTGTGGATCCTTATACCATTTGAGAAATTTGTTGAACATAGTAGGTGTATTGGATGAAACAGAAGAAGGAGGATCCCTAGAAGACGAAGGTGGGGAAAGGTTGGTCTGAACAACTACAATAGAGTGAGGAGGACGACCATGCAATACATAACACTTGTCAATCTTGTGACTTGGTTTGCCACAATGTTCACACTCATGTAGGATAACACTTATCAATCTTGTGACCGACCTTGCCACAATGTTCACACCTACGACGCCCTTTTCCCTATTTGCGAGAGCGAGTCTGGTCATCACGTTGAGATGCCAACGCAGAAGAATCATCAACATAAGCAGGTGTATCAGCGTTGGGTTGTTTCGGTACATGCAAAATAGTAGAGCAGGTTGAAGTCAAGGTGGGGAAAACCAGGGAACCCAAAATTTGATCACGAATATGTGAATATTTATGACCAAGCCCATGTAATGCTCCAAACATGAAGAACTTTGAGCATTGCTCGATCTCCGTGGCAAGGTAGAAGGAAGGAGGCAATAACTCATTGAACTCATGAAAAAGAGCATGAATTTTGCCCATATAATCAGTCATAAAGCCTTGATATTTAAAGGAAATAAGATCTGCAAATTTAGAACAGACCCCATAGAGACATTGAGTATCATTGGTGTATAATAACTTGTCGTGCTCCCAAATTTGAGCACATGTTTCGTAGGAACGAAAAAGTTTCTTTAATGAAGGATCAAGAGTACCCTTGAGAACCACACATAATTGAGCATCAATGGTTTCCTAATGGTCGTTCTCAGCAGGAGTGAGAGTATGTGCTTTCGGGACAAGATAATCAAGATACCTCTGACTCTTAAGCCATAATCGGACATCTGATGACCATGTGGCATAATTAGGGCCAATTAACTTGTTAATGGATAAGTGTACATTAACATACTTAGTGTAAATGGACTGGTCAAATACACCAGAAGAGATTTCAAAACTGGAAGAGGTAGTAGCAAAAGACGCCATGGTGCCTAAGGGTGCATTGCTCCTCCGATGGCGACGATTCTAGCGACGTTGAGGTCGCCTGGCCGGGGCAATCAGAACCGTATGGTCACCGGTCATAACTCACACTCCGACGACGGAGGTAGCGGCGACTTTGGCGGCAGCGGCAGCTCCAGTGGCAGCAACAGAGGCACCAAAAAAAATGCCAAAAAATACCTTAAGCTCTAAATACCATGTTGAGAAGAAAGAAAATAGGGTTTGAGATTAATCTTCCTTGTGTATAAACCACACATAGGGTAATCTATTTATAATAGAGAGGGGTACAATTAAAAAAAAGTAACTGATAATAAATAGAGTAAATAGAAGATATTGTTTGATACTGTGATTAACAATATCTAACAATATCTTAATAATATCAAACAATATCTAACATAAGCTAACCTCGAAGAACATATAAATGATTATTTTATGAATGTAGAAAATGTCTATTATCTTTGTCTAACAAATAGATTCATTGTACAAAGGACAAAAGACATAAGAAGATCTCTCAAGCATAGATCTAAAAGTTGTTTTCCTTCACCAAATTTTCAAACTAATATTTGTCAACATTAGAAGATCAGTCAACTTCATATTGCATTTTAGGCTATATCCAAGAAATGTTATTCTCAAAAGGAAGATAAGTACATCCATTTATTTGGATGTTGAGTGAAAGGAAAAAAAAACATTTACTGTCGCGTACAATGCATTAAATACATCCATCATGATGATCCTCTTTTTGCGTAATGGATGAAAGAAGGAGGCTCCATGGCAGGTTCAGTGGAAGAAAAATGCAGCAAGGTGTTCTAGTGATGGGATAATTAAGTGGTGAAGATGAATCTCTAAGAAGGTTGGCCAATCTTAGAGGACGAAGACTAGAGGAGATTCCTAAAGGAAGCTTCTAGCTAGGTGACTTTCAAGTGCAAGTTATGGAGGGATTTCAACAACATTGCCTTACACATTCAAGAGTGTCAAATACAATGGATTCCCAAGAAGCCCATCAAATCTTGATGTCCTCCTTGGTCCATAAGAAAAGCATTTGAAGCCCATTAGACCCATTGTAATCTTGAAGCTCCATGTCTTCTTGTATTCTTTTAAGCGTGACTATAGTGATTGAGCCTTTGATTAGGTCTACGGTTGGGCCCAAGTCATCACATCAAGCTCATCAAACAAAAGAGGAAGACATTCAAAGAAGTTGAAGTTGCTCGATGGCCAAAAACATATTTATAGTTGTTTTTTTCTTTAGAGTTTGGCCCAAACATAAGCTTTAAGGAAGAACACTAATAGTGTTCAAATTCAACAAGATAGAAGGAAGAGTGGTTCAATCGCGCATACATCAACAAACTATCTTCATTTGGTACTTTAAAGCCTTATCAAAGATCACAAACCAACTTATCTATACATCTTAACCTTCAGTGAGTGTTTAATAAATAATACTTGGTTATTAGCCAAAAGTGGTTGTTGCTCAAAGAACACTCACTTAACCCAAAAGTGGCTTGCGAAAGTATACTTGTTTAACCTAGAAGTGAGTTGTGAAAGAATACATGCTTAATCCAGGAGTGACTTGTAAAATGAATATTTCGTTAAGCTAGAAGTTGCTTGTAGAAAGAATATTTGAACGGGGTCAGGCATAATGGCTAAGAGCCAAAAGAACACTCGTTTTGAGCTAGGAATGACTTGGTAAAAGAGTAAGTAATGAAAGGGAGAGCCAAAGGGCATGATCAATCACTGATATAGTTAAAATTTAGTCTTAATTGATTTTCCATTCATCTCCAAGTTTAATTTTCAATTGATTATATCCTTTTTTGAGATAATTTTGGAAAATGTGTCATATCCATGTAACTCATCCAATAGGTTATCTAATCTTTATATAGGGTTTCTATACTTGATTGCTATGTTATTAACAACTTGATAATTAATGCTAATACACCAACTCCCATCCCTTTTGGAGACAGAATGATTGACATAACACAGGGGCTCATGTTGCCTTTGACCCAACACTTTTCTATTCCCCCATTAACTTGCCTTTGAATCTCTTGGGATTTCTCAGGATTAGTTCGATATGCAGGCCTATTTTGTACAAAAGAACTATATATAAAATTGATTAGAAGCTCTTAGAGAGAGTAACCCTTTGGGAAGATCATTCCCAAATGCCTCAACAAATTTTCCAAAAAATGAGAACTACTAAGGTTTGGAAAGAAGGAAGAAGAGGACAAGATTCTAAACATATTTTAGGGTAAGCAATAAATTTTTTTATAGATCATCATTACCTTTTTCACTTCCTTTGAAGAGATCAAAAAGCCCTATTTCACCCCGTCTTTGGTGTGAGTTTTCTTTTTCTCATCTTTTTCTTGTTCTCTTTAAGTTATCATTTCCTCATTTACCTCTGTTGGAAACAGGGGTTTAAGAATGACTTTGTGCCTTTGGAAGTTAGAAGAAATTTTGTTTGTGCGGATGTCGTGTATAATTTTTCAGTCATATATTGCTAGGCCTTCCTAAAAGGACATTTGTAGTTTACACTAACACAACATCACACCAAACCTCATTTTCATATTTCCCAATAAGAAAGGATATGTGGACTTGTTTTGTTGACTATGATTTCACCAACTTCACTTACTCATTTTACTTTGTAGGGATTAGTACGAGGTAGAGGTTAATTGCAATTTTTCCAGCACTCTCTTGCGACGTTATAGCTTTCTATAGAATTAACAGCAGTACAAGTGCAAGGAATGGCACACTTGCAAGGTTGAAGTAGCCTGAAATTTTCCAATTCATCCCAGAGCGGTTTTAATTGATTGAAAAATTCGGAGACAGCAAGTTTTCCTTGCTGTAAATGATAAATATCTTCTTGGAGTTCAGAAATCTGAAAAACATCTCCATGTGAAAACCTATAATGCAAATCCTTCCATAGTTCCGAAGCTTGGTCAATCAACAAAATGTATCTAATTATTGATTTTGTGATTGAGTGCCACAACCATGACAGCACCTGATATAACATATTTCCTATACAGAATGGAGTGGGTCGGTGCTTAATGGCTGAATTAAGCTTACATCAATAAACTGTGTTTTGTTTCTGGATTCCAAATCTAACTTCATTGCCCCGGCCATGAATGATAGTTCTTTCTATCAAGAGGAGGAAAGGGAAAAAAAAGGAGAAAGAAGAAAGCTACAACAACAGCTCTGATACCAACTTGATGCAGTGATAAAGAAGGAAAGGAAAGAAATAACCTTCAGATGGAGAAACTTGAGAGGATATTATGAATTCATTATGATTGGTTCAGATACTACAATGAAGGACTTTTCCCCATTATATGACCTGCACCTCATCGAATAGCGAGGACTAAAATGCTGAATAAAAGGTATGACAGACCCACCAAAATAAAAGGTACAATATTGTAACAAACTTTTACAGATTAATTTGGTAATACACATCTTCATAGTCTTTAGATAGCTGACCTCCCACTACTCCAAGAAGAAATGATCCACAAATATAAAAAATTTAAATGTTCACCGACAACCTAAGGAAACATGTTAATTTAAAAGAAATCTGTCATTAAGACACATTTTTTGTTATTCAAGCTCTAAAACAGTAACGACTACACAATGTTACTTTCTAATTAAGATTAGTTATGCAACCATTGACTGTCTCCCTAATGATTGAAGCTCTAGCCATTGGTTCAGCCAAACTAGAAGGCCTTTCAATATGAACTCTTGGTTTTCTTTCCATGTTGCCACTTCATTAATCATCCTACACCTACAACTAATTTTTCTTCCTAATTCTTTTGCTACAAGCCTTCATTTCTGGTTCCTTCTGGGATGTTTCCGTAGCCTATGGATCTCCTTACTGGAAAACCAATGCCTCCAACAATAGAAATAACAATAGCAGCACTAGGAGAAATAACAGCACATCTATGAGAAGTAGCAGCCCCTTACGCATCTTTTAGTCTTGGATATTGGCAGAATGCAGCATCTCTACTTCTAAAGAGGCACAAATTCATATCTTGTAGAATCATACAGAAGGAGTAAGTGGGATGAGTACCTTCAAAATCCAATCTCAATGGTAGCTTCTGTACAAAATCAAGCTCCTGAATTGAATCCTTAAGCAACGAGATAAAAGCATCCATGCATTTTGTACCTAATACTTTAGGGGTTTGTTACCTCATAACACCAAGCAGCAAGAATAGTCTCAAACCTCTAGTATCTTTTCCAAGAACATCCAACTAGTAATCTTAGGCAATGGAAAAGCACCAACAACAAAGTAATATCTAAAACAGAAGGCAACATATGCAGCAAAGCACTGTACAACAACCTAAATATGAGATTTGAAAGTACAAGGTACAATTGCGAAGATAAAAATGAAAACCTATTTTCAGATTCATCACCAAGAGAAAGACCTTAATACATAATAGATGACGCGATGAGGGGACGAGAAATTAAATAATTTGGAAGAGGAAAGAAGCGACAGGGAATAAGAACAAATTGGAGGTTATGGTCAAAGTGATAGTCGCGAAAATCCGGTGTTGAAGATGAGAAATTAGTAGGAATAGTCCGATATCGGAGCTGGAAAAATAGCCAACGAGAATGTAAGTTGAGAGAAAGTCCGTCAATAGGTTTATTCTACATTTTTTAAGAAGATTATGTGATCATATCCATCTACTCCTCTCCCTCACAAACATCAGAAAGTATTTACACTTTTTTCCATGTGTATATAAAAAGTTAAAAAAAACCCGATAGTTATGTATGTAGGTGAAAAAATAGATTTAGAAATTTAGGCTTACTATAATAAATTGTCTTAAGAAATTTATATTACTTAATAGTTTTAATAAATCTATACTATTTAATTGTTTGTTGGTAAAAGTTGTTATAAATTTAGGTTTAATTAGTTGGACGATACCCACTTTTGTTCGGATGTGTCAATTTGGTACCCAATTTTAGAAAGATATTAATTGAGTCCTAACTTTTGAAAAAAATGTCTTAATTAGCTCCCTTTCAGAATAAAGTTATTAATACTATTAATGATATTGATATTTAAAATGACTTACAAAATTAAGTGTTGATATTTATATTAAAATTTAGGTGTTGGTGTTCATAGGTTTTACTAAACCAAACTACATGTTGATACAATTTACTTACATTGAACATATTTAATATATGTAAGTAAAAATATAATTTTATTTTACCTTTAATATGTAAGGAAAACTATTTTTAGGTATATAGATATTACTTTTTCTAGAGTATAATTTAACTCTCACTACAAAAAAATTGAAGTAAATATGACGATTTTAATATGCGGTTATGGAAAAACGCTATAATTTGCTTCATAATACGACAGTTCTATTGCCATATTTTGTATGCAAAATATGACATTTAAAAACGTGTATTTTACCATGGCGCCATTTTTCCCTCCATAATACTCTTTTTCATTTAATTCTATCTTTTTATTACACAATAAATTGAATTTTAATGAGACAAATGCCCAGACAAAATACAAAACTAGCTCATATGAAGACAAACCCTACAAACCCCAATCTTTGACGAAGACAAACCCTACAAACCCCCAAGCTTTGACGATTTCCACACTCCTTGTCGTTTCCACCCTCCTCATCGTAGGAGAACACCACCATGTGAAGATAAAACATCGTCGCGACTTCGCACTCGGATTGCAACCCAGCAACGCTTTAGTACTCCACTTTTCCAACACCACCACACTGTTATTGCTATCGATTTCCTTGTCAGAGATCTCATAATTCGTCGCTGCAAGTGGAGATTACCAAGTTGCCGAAGATTGTGACTTCCTTCGCAACACTGATTGGGAACCAGCAAAGCATTCTTTGGCAACTCCGACATCTCTAGCAACTCCGACGGCAATGTCGAACAGGGTGTTCGTTGCGGGCCATTTCTCCTCGTATTCATCGCACTGTGTATTCCTCCACTACCCAAACCCTCAACCAATCAAGCACACTAGCAATCGCCATGAGCATTTGCTCTGCATTTCCTCATTTCCGGCAAAGCCATTATTGGAACGGATAAGGTCCTTCCACTTCTTTCCCTCTGTTACGATTTCCTTTTTTGTTGGTTTGCACTTTGCTCTGATCATTAGGTTAATTATGGCTGAATGTAATATTGAGTGTGCTCTGTTACATTTGGTTGAGATTGAAAATATCAATTGGGAAGTCTAATTTTTGTTTTCTGTTATTACAATCCCCGATTCCTACTTATTCAGTTATGGAAGAGATAGGGAGAACGGTGAGAGGGACGAACCTGCGTCTGACATACTAAATGACTAGTTTCAGTATGCTCTATTGTAAATTTCATTAGTGCTTATACAACAATATTTTTTATGTGGTCAGGTTGGGTCGAGTTCATCGAGTTTGAAATTCATGAACTTGTTACCTATCCCAATTCTAATTGGGTGTACTAAATAAAACTGTTGAGAATAAAGAAAATAGGGATTGAGATTAATCTTCCTTGTGTATAAACCACACATAGGGTAATCTATTTATAATAGAGAGAGGTACAAGTAAAAAGAGTAACTGAAAATAAAAAAGATTAAATAGAAGATATTGTTTGATATTGTGGTTATCAATATCTAACAATATCTTAATAATATCAAACAATATCTAACATTCCCCCTCAAGCTAGAGCATACAAATCGTATGTGCCAAGCTTGTTACAAATATAATCAATTCTAGGCCCCTGTAAAGACTTAGTAAAAATATCTGCTAACTGATCACTTGAGTTAACAAACTCAGTCTTGATGTCTCCAGACATAACCTTTTCCCGAACGAAATGACAATCAATCTCAATGTGTTTGGTCCTCTCATGAAAGACAAGATTAGAGCTAATATGAAGAGCAGCCTGATTGTCACACACAAGTGTCATTTGAGTAACATCTCCAAATTGTAGCTCTTGAAGCAATTGCTTGAGCCAAACAAGTTCACAAGCAGTTGAGGCCATAGCTCTATACTCTGCTTATGCACTGGATCTTGCTACAACACTCTGTTTCTTACTTTTCCACGAGATCAAGTTACCACCAATGGAGACACAGTACCCAGATGTAGATATTCTATCAGAAGAAGATCCTGCCCAATCAGTATCTGAATAGCAAACAACTCTTGTATGGTTATTAGAACCATATAACAATCCTTTTCCAGGAGATTTTTTAATATACTTCAAGATGCGAATGACTACATTCCAATGATCTTCACATGGAGAATTAAGA
>Ga0214542_1003821_pt1:0-25000 | contig 30255 bp, 15 predicted proteins | sample CNSS1metaG_FD_160096 | JGI IMG/M metagenome (GOLD analysis project Ga0214542, IMG submission 160096) | Root nodule microbial communities from cowpea collected in UCLA plant growth center, Los Angeles, California, USA - CNSS1 | ecosystem: Host-associated > Plants > Roots > Nodule | place...
TTTAAATTTAAAATATTTAATATTTTTATTGCATTTTAGATATTAAAATCTAAAATATTTTATATGTAAATGTTAATTTTACAAATATTAGTTTATTTTTCTAAAATATTTTGAATATTTAAAATATCTTTATATATCAATTTTAAAAATATTTTAGAATATAAATATTAGAAAAAACATTAATAATTATATTCTTATAATATTTTAAATAATTATATTCTATTTAGAAATTAAATATAAGAATTTATTCAATTTATAATTAAATTTAATAATTTATAATTTAAATAATAAATTTAAAGGTAAATTTTAGAAAAGATATTAATATAATTTGTATAAAAGATATTAAATTTAGTGTCAATTTGAAAAGGACAAAATTGATTTATTTTAATAAAAATTGGGACTAAATTGAACAAAAATAAAGAATATAGGGACTAAATTGAACAAAAAAAATAATACTACCACAAACTGACACGTGACACTAGCATTGACACGTGGCACAATTGTGACTTGACACGTGGATCATTTTTTGAAACTAAAAAAATTAAAAAAAATAAAAAAAAAATCAGAAAAACCAAGAGTGACACATGACATGTACTGTTCAAAAACGTTAACTATTTAAACACCGTTAGTGAAAATGACCAAATTGACCACAATTTGACGAAAATGAGGACCTAATTGAACATAAAACGAAAATAGGGACCAAATTAAATAAAATCAACAAAAATAGAGACCAAATGTATATTTAAACCATATACAAATTAAAACAAATTTAAAACAACTTATTACAAATATAATGAATTTCTTCGAGTAGCATTGCAATTCCCTATTGATATTGCAAGTCCATCAAATCCTTTCAATTTCTTCATTAATCCCAGTGAGATTTCAGGGTTCTGAATCCTTGATTAAGCTAACCAAATGGAAAAATCCTAGTGAGATAAGACAACTATAAATTAAGAACAAACCTCTAGAAAAAAAAAATCTAATTGAATGCTTTAGTACACAGTTTCACTAAACACTTTACTATAGTCTAATTGATTATTATTAAAAGTTTAAAAAAAAACTAATTCCAATTTTTACTATAAGTTAAGGAACCAAAAATATATTTAACTCTTACCGTTATAATAAATAAGATTGATTTATTAATAAATGAGAATGATTATTAAACTATTTGTTTTCATTTTACTATTAATGCATATCTAGTCCAATATACTATTAATGCATATCTAGTCCCATTTAGTAGATGAGCAATGATATACAAAACATCACATAATCATAATATAAAGTAGAGCACACAACATCAAGTATAAAGAATTTGTCATTACAGTTATCCTAAATTATAATGGAAAGGAATACTAAGACACAAAACAATGCCACTAAACATAACTTAAACATACAACAATTGTCCAAAAAGATTGCTCACATAGCAAGGAATTACTAAATAAACAATTCATCAAAAGATGCTCAAAAGAGCATTAACTAATACGCCTAAACTAGACAACAACATCATCGCTGTATGAAAGATCTCTTGGAATTTCCATATCTGCTCACACCAAATATTTGGTGATCATTGCAAAAAGGAAAGCCAAACAGGAAACAAACACAAAAAGAAAGGGTAAGCTAGAGAAAAATAATTTTTATCATATAAATAAATAAGCATATTATTATATTCAAACAACATGTGATAGTAAACAATTCAAATACCCTCTAACTCGACTATCTAGATGAATACATGTAATGAGATCAGATTCACTAATGTTTGCACCTGTGGTGGCCTCTACTGCTCTACAGAGCCAATGCCAATGAGTTTCACCCTACCACACACAAGGTTAGTCCATGATCATCTAAGACCATTATCCTGCCAAAGATTAGTACCTCCTGCTACTCTAACCACTTGAACCAGTTTACTCTATGTGAGTCTGACTGATTCATTAGAGTGTCAGGATGCAGCCTTGCTTGAATCTTTATTTCAATACATACACATCAAACATATACCGTATACATATTCTCACACATACATGCTTATTTCATACCAAACATATCAATTTCAGTTCAAAATATCTCATAATACAGGCACAACATTATACATAATACTCTTGAGAAGTAAAACAACATATAATAAAAGAAATCAAATAATGAAACACATCCATGTACCAGTCTCGTTCAAGCTAAAAGCCTTCGCTTAAGCAATAGAAGTTTTCTCGCTTAAGCTAGGCATTCTCGTCTGGGCGAGAGCTCGAACAATAAGCATTGTGAGGTTCTGCGAGTTCTCGCTTAAACTAGACCTTATCGCCTGAGCGAGATTGTTCTTTGCTCAAAACTGAAGCTTCTTGCCTGAGTGACAACTTGAGCAGAACCTGAGTGAGTTTTCTACTATTTTCACTTAGGCGAGGGTTGCTCGCTTAGGCGAAAACAACAAATTTCTTCCCTGCTCACGCATGCAAAAAAAAAATTAATATCAAATCACAGTCAGTTCATTCTCATACAAGCACAAACGTCAACCAAGCATTTTAAATATGAAACAGAACCAAAAACAGGCAAGATGCTTCAAAAATGTAGAAAAAAATCCTAGCTTCCCTTACCTTGACTAAGAGTTAGACTTGAGAGGAGAAAGCCCTTAGTGGAAGGAACACCAAGACTTACGACTTAAAGAGTTGGAAAAAATCACACAAGTAGACGAAATGAGACCCTAAGGAAAACCCCAAGACAAATCCAATATTATAGAGTTGGAAGAAGAGAGAAAAACAGAAATTAGGATTCGACTTACTTGAAGTAGAGTACGTTCCGTTAGTTTAGAGGAAGACTTAGTTCAAGTCATAGCTCAGATTCTGTTCAAGGAAAGTAAGAGTGAGAATTGTTATGAGTGAAATAGAGAAAACTAAATGTGAAATTGAGGAGGAAAAACTGAAGGTGGGAAAATAAGTGGTTGGCTTGGACCCTTCAGTAAGGCTAAATCCAAAACTTAAAAATAGAAAATGGGTTTTACATTAATTACAATATTAAACTCTTCTTTATAAATTAGAATATGTCAAAATTTCATATAATCTATCACTTATCATCCATCTTTTAAATATATCACACAAAAATTAACTTATAAAATCATTAATAATAATTGTGAGAATAAATCCTCCAATAACTATGTAAATATATACAATTTTGCATATTATAAGATTAATTTGCATTAGTCCAACAAATTATTATAAATATTTTTCTTTTGTCAATAATATAGTATTTTTAATTTAACTTTTTTAGATATGTTGTATATGTTTCTGTTATCCCACCTAAAAGAATAATAATACATCTTCATGTAATATATAGATATACATATTCATTCACATCACTTAAACTATTAACATCATATTCATTTACGATTTGATTCGATGATTGTCATTATGGTTAAAAATGTAGTAGATTATGTATAATTACTTTAATCCGTTTTATAATTTTATAAACATCTACTATGATCGTGTATTTGTGTGCATCAATATGCATTATTGTGCATTAATAAAACAACTTTCTTTTTTGTATATTCACCTGTCTTACATTCTTCTTTTTAGTTCAAACAAATTATAAAATTACAGAGAAAGAAATTTAAATTAATATCACCAATATAAAAAATAAATATACAACATATTTAAAGCATATTATCATCTTTTGGATACTAGATAAAAAGTATGTAATGATGATAACACATAAATAAACCTGCAATAGTTGAATTTGACTTCAGCAATAGGAAACATAGAGGGAACCAAATTCCCCATATCTTTCTCCTCTCCATGACTCATCACCATTACTTTATTCTGATTTTCCAATGTCGGAAAGCAAATAACAAATAATATTAATAAATAATTCTTCTCACCTCAAATAATCACACCCACTTGTTTTTTTTTTCTTCTCTATATTTGTAATTAAAATTTTGTATCTATCCATTCCAACACTGAAGTGAAATGCATCTGAAATTCACTTTTACACGTTTTGTCCTTGCATGTCCAAAGAAAAAGCTTCACCACCGTCCAACAAAGTTGAAACAATGAATCATCAAGATAATGGACTCATGTTTTTGTCTATACATGACAACACTCACACACTGTAATTAGGATAACCTACGAAACTAACACCTGTAGTAAGGAACCATGTGCCATAATTTTATCATTTTACAAATACCACCTAATAAATAAATAAATCTACATCATAGATATTTATTAGAAAGAAATTATATATGTAAAAAGAGTCTGATATTTTATGAACTTTTTTATTAATAGTATCATAAATTATGGTTGGTTTGTTGTATTGATTGTTCAAACCAGTGCAGTATAGGTAAATGGATTTTAATAGGAAGATTTTGAAGTGTTGCTTACAAATGCTTGTTTACATAAAAAAAATATTAGCTTTTAGTATAGTAAAAAAAAATATGTGACAGTTTTATTTTTTAACATCGTGACTTTAAATTTAATGTTTTTTGTTTGTTCCGGTGCAGAATAATGTGAGATATGGATGATGCTCCCACACGTTTTATCTTTAAAAGGATAAGAACAATGAAAACTAAGCTCTAAATCATGTATTACAAAAGCAATTGAATGGATTATCTGCTTTAAAATACGTGAACAATTTCTTTAACATATCACATAGTAAAGTGGAATAATAATAATTATTATTATATACAATTGAAATGGATTTTTGTGTTAAATTTGACATGTGAATCTAGGTAAGGGTTTATGACGTGGGAACAAAATGAAGCGTACGTGACCAAATCTTGAATTATTTAATTTACTAAAATATTAAAGCTGGAATATTTTAACTTAGACGGTGAAAAGTTGCAACATGGGAAATGGGAATTAGGTTGGAAGGAATCTTGTAAGGCATGTAAAAGGGTAGGCTATTACTTCAATGTCTATTTTCTATTCACAAGTTTATTTTATTTTCTATTTTTGTTTAACTTTTTTTATTTTGTTCTTGATTATTCAACAAAAGCCAAAGCTGTGGATTCTTTTTTAGCAAATTTAGTTTTTGTAACACACTGCTTATGTAAACAAGGTATTTGATAAAAGTATTTTTATTTTTGTGATTATTGTTACTATGTAAGTCCCAGTTTTTGGTGATTGCTGTCTGAACCAATTTTCTTCTTCCATTTGCACAAGCAAAGGTCTCCCACAAACCTCTTCTTTCTCTTCTTCCCAAACACCTCTCTCATTCTCTCTCTTAATCCCTGAAAAGCAAGTAACTAAGGAAAAGAAAAAATCAAACACCATGTCTTCTCCAAGCAAGCGGCGAGAGATGGACTTGATGAAACTGTTAATACACATCATTTTTTGTTTTTTGGTTTATGCTTTTGTTTTGATTCAAGTTACAGTCTTTTTCCAATTGGGTGTCTGAGTTTGACTCCGGATTCTTCTCTTGATTTTGGGTTTTTTCTCTTCAATTGTTAGGATGATGAGTGACTACAAGGTGGAGATGATTAATGATGGAATGCAAGAGTTTTATGTGCATTTCCATGGACCCAATGAGAGTAAATTCTCCTTTCTCTTATCTTTGTTACTAGTTTTGCTGCTTTTTGTGAATTGTTTTGGATGAAAAAGGGTTGGTGGCTATTCTGGATATGTGGTGATTAACCCTATATTGACTTCGGTGGTTCTAGATTTAGATTTTGTCGGCAACATCAAGATTCTCATATAGAACTCGTCTCCTTGTAATTCTTGTTTTCTTTCATGAGTTGATTGCTCCGTGTACATTCTGCAGAGTTATTGCACAAAGCAATTTATATTTATTTTCTTACTGGTTTCTCCTCTTCATATTGTGGCTTTCTAAGTCTTAATAGGACAACAATCTTTTACCAGAAAAAGATTGAGATGGTTTTTTGTTACTAGGAATATTTATGTACATGATAGTTGCTGTTTTCTTTTTTTCTTACTTTTGTTTATTGTTCTGTCCCTGGTTCTAGACATTGAACTGAGATCTATTGTTTGGTTTTGAAAGTTGTTGTTACTCAATTATGGACTTTTGATTTTTCATAATCCTTCGATTCATACTTGTGATGGTTCCTTGCAGGTCCTTATCATGGAGGTGTGTGGAAAGTAAGAGTTGAGCTGCCAGATGCTTATCCCTATAAATCTCCTTCCATAGGCTTTATCAATAGAATCTATCACCCAAATGTTGATGAGATGTAAGAACCTTGAACTATTGCTATGAAACTATATACGTTAAGTAATTGACCTTTTTGTTGATTTTAAGAAATTTTAAGAATAGTTAAGTGATCACAATGGATAATGATAACTTCAGGTCTGGATCAGTTTGTCTTGATGTTATCAATCAAACCTGGAGTCCCATGTTTGGTAATGTTCTTTCTCTAAACCCTCTGAGAAAATATTTGGTTTCATATTCAGAAATTTTCTGGTTTATTGTGTTCTGTCTAAAGTATATGCATTCCTTCAGATCTTGTCAATGTGTTTGAGGTGTTTTTACCACAACTTCTTCTGTATCCCAATCCATCAGACCCCTTAAATGGAGAAGCTGCAGCATTACTGATGCGCGATCGAGCCAGTTATGAACAAAAGGTTAAAGGTACTGATTGATAAGTTATATCTGAAGCTTTGTCTTGTTGTTCCTTATTTAAGTTTATGTAAACTCTAAATAATGAGTGATGCTTGATCAATTTCTTGACCTCAAAATAGTGAGTTATGGACCATGAACTACTATGCAATACACATTGACCTGCACACTCTCACAAACAGTTATAACAATTTACTGATAATTCAGATTCTCCTATTGTTATCCAATTGCTATCAGAAAATCTTTTGCTTCTGTTTCTTCCATTGAGTGCATCATAAACTCTACTATCTATAGCTATCATCTGCCAGCAGAGTTGATTTTACCTCAATCTCTACCACCGCTTTGACACTTTCTCCTAATCCTAAACAGAAAAGTAAGGAAATAAACCTTCCATTGAGTCTGTCCATGGAGATAATTTGATCATTGACTTTTAATTATGAGATACCACTGCATCATTTTGTTTTGCCAATGTTACCTATATCAATCTGTGGGTCTAGTTCACAACTCAAGGTTCACTCAAGTTCTTACCTTTCTTGTATATATATCATTCATATGAAAATTCAGAATTACTTGTCTTTTGTTGACTTTTATGAAGGCTAACTTGTAGAAAGTACCCCTCTTGAGTGAATTTGGGTTCTCTGCTGGATTTTTTTTTTTCTGTTACACCGATGTTTTAAAGTATATTAGAAAAATTAATTTACCAACATCAGTGTGTTTTCTATACTCATACTCAAAAGAGAACAGCACCCAAAAACTCAGTAGTGAATCTGAACTTCTTTTGAGTCTGATCTGTTTCTCTGGGCTTGGATTGCTGCAAAAAACAATTTCTATATGATTTTCTGAACTTCTTTTGAGTCTGATTTGTTTCTCTGGGCTTGGATTGCTGCAAAAAAAAATTCTATATGATTTTCAAGGAGCATTGATTTCTAAATGTAACATTAAGTTGTGTGTGTTTTACTTGAAATTTCAGAATACTGTGAGAAGTATGCTAAACCTGAGGACATAGGAGCTGCAACAGAAGAGCAATCTAGTGATGAGGAGCTAACTGAAGATGAAGATGATGATTCTAGTGATGAACAGGTTGCTGGTAAGGCAGACCCCTAGTCTTGCATGTTCTTCTCATTTTATCTTACTTGTACATGATGTTCTAGTCATGTTAATTCACCTCATTAAATGTAATGTACTTGGTTGTGGATAGTGGAAAATTCTCCTTCTTAGTTGGTTACTCTTTCACAGTTTCACTGTAAATAATGTACCATTCATTTCCTCGTGCAATCTTATTTATTCTTACTCTTCTCTAATTGAATGGATTAAGTGCTTGTTTGGCTGCACATCAAAATCAATTTCCTCCTCTACTGCCATGGATACCTCTTAATGAGAGAATCTTGGTTAAGACCTATGAAGAAGAACCGATACTTCAATTTGGATTATATATTTGTGTCCAATTTGGGTTATATATCTGTGTCCAATATATATCCGTATCCCCGTATCCGATACTTTAAATATACTTTGTCTATATGATATATAAAATAATTAGGATGAAGCTATTCTTCACTATTTCGTATAATTAAGGCAATGGCAATAATGGAAAAGTCCTTTTCTGATAGGAGAAAGAATGGAAAGTGAATAAGATACTGCTTAAATCGCATAATGTTAATTAAGATTACAATCTCAAATGAGATCAATTCCTTCAACTTTGGAATGAGTTGTCAATTTTTTCATGATGGTGGGCCCTTTTTGTTTTTTAGTAACAATATGCTTTTAGTTCAATTTTATTTCCAACACATAGTGGTATTACTAGTTAGCATTTTGTATGCATTTCAAGCATTTAAAAGAAAACAGAATTCAAATTACCTGGATAAGAGGAAATAAAAATAACTTTAATTTTAAATTGGAAAATTTCTTATTTAAAACTATCTGTTGGATAAATTTTACTTCCTAAAATCTTATTTAATATAACTATGACTGTTTCTTTTTAAAACAATTTCCCTCTTTCTATCTTTTCAAGCACACACTTTTTCTTCTTTTCCTGGTTAACAATTTTCATGACCACTAACCTATATTAAAATAGATAATGTTATGTACTTATATATAAAAATAAAGGATTAAATATGATTAAAAAATTGTATTATGTTCCTAAATTAAATTATAAAATATTTTGTCCTCACATATTATGAAAGTTATGTTAATGTTTTACATAACTTTTATGAAGTATAAAATTAAATACTTTAAAATTTAGTTTAGAGATAAAATACAATATTTCATAATAGTTTAAGAAAAAAAACATTTAATTCTAAAATAAAATTTTACATATCCATTTAAATAGATAGATATGATAGGATGGTGGCCTGAGAAATCATAACTAAATCCATAATCATTGGATCGAAAATGTTGAATGTATTATAATTCTAAAATTTGAGGATACCTTGATGTAAAAATAAAAATGAAACATTACAAGGATGGTTGATTTTCAAGAGTGAAAGAAAGAAAGAATAAATAAATAAATTATATTGAACTTTCTAGTTTTAGTCTCAGTCGAACAAACTTTCATTACAACTACCAAACCTTATTTAAAACATCAAATTTCTTTAGTGGGTAAGCATTATATATTTATCCTTTTAAAAGGGACCAAGATTTTCATTTTTTATGTTTTTCATTTCGAAAATGAAATAGAAGTTTAGGGTTTTTTTCTATTGTCACTCCAATCATATTATTTCTGAGATGTTTATGTTTTCTGATATATATGTAGTGACATAGGAACACTCATGTTCCTTCTGGATTTCTAGTTGTGTGGTTTCCATGAAGTGACAAAGGTTACAAAATTTGATCATGTGGCTGGGCTTATTCAGTTGATAACGCGGGATCAACATGTGGTGCTAGATCATGGTTGAAACATGAACCTATATTGAATAATAGCAGTGTTACTATAGAGATAAATAAATCAAGAAATTATGAAATGGATACAATAGTTAACCTATTTTTGTACAGAGTTTGAGAATAATTACTCAAATAATATTACATAAACATTAACGATTATTTAAAGATGTGATTTGAGTTCAACTTATATAAAAAATTAACATTTATGAAATTTTTTTATATAGTGTTTATTAGAAAGGAAATAAATATAGTACTTACATGATATATAATATATTTCCTTTAAAGGAGAGAGCACAAATTCAATATTATATAGAACCTAATAGTGAATCAAAATCACTATTGTCAGTCACAAAAGATATAATAAAGAAAAAAAATAATATTGTAAATATATTCTAACCGTACTTAACTTTTTCATCTTCATCTTGACTTTTATTTATGCTGTTGTTGTAGTGGTGGTAATATTGTTGTGTTATTATTTTTATCACAACGGTCTAAATTGGTTATATATTACATGTGATATCAAAAATAGGTTTTTTGATGAAAAATTTATTAAAAATAGATCACATAAATGTAATACAGTCTAATTCACATAAAATATTAATATCATTCTCGACCTAAAATAATAAATTTATAAATTTTTTTTATATGATATTCAACTTTGTATTAGTATCCATAGTTAATTTTGAGTTACACTTAAATTCTTAATATATTTACATAAGAGAAATAAAAAATGCAGTAACTGATGTTGGTGTGTCCTTGCAGAGAAAGTAGATTTGACAGAATCTAAATCCTTTAAATTCGGCAATGAAAGCGATTCTTCCATGACAAAGAAAAGCTATTAGTTCATCATAATGGAGTCATGATGTTACATACAACATATTTTATTCATGCTCATAATGATGTGATGTGATGTTATTATTTTTAAACCAAAAAACTAATGCTGCTTAGTGACTTAGTGAGTGCTTTTCTGCCAAATATTATTCAGGAAAATGACAAATGAAAATCAGGTTATGCTTTGTGACCCAGACCACAACAAAATTACAATAACATCATTCAAAAAAACTTTTCTTTTTCACTAAACTATGATTTCATAGGGAGAACAAGTAACTCTTAAATTTTAAATTTTAGATTTTTTAAGACCCTGATTTCATGGTAAAGTTTTTCAGAAGAAATACAATCAGATTTAAATTAATGAAATATAAATAAATACATATAGGATATCGTAATATCACTTTTAATCTAAAATTTTAATGAGACTTATTAAAAGACTGCATAATCAAAAGGAGAGAATCATTAAATAACATTAGTTTCACATTTATACTTGTTCTAATAAATTTCAACCAAAAAATATATATATTTATTCAAAATAATGTGTTAGGAAATGTATTCTTAATATTTGTGATCACATAATCTCTTCATTGAAAGTAGAAAAGTGTTTTTCATCAGAATAAGAACAATGCAAATGCACTATACATTGTACCAAGATTGCAATTTGCAAAGGCTGCACTGTGTTTCATTTTTATGGCAAAATGATTGTTGTGGATATTCCTTTTCAGTTTTTGTCAGATGTATTTTGGAAAAAGTGCATGAAATGAAGAAAAGTAATATTACAAGCTAGATATGTTTTTTTCTCCAACACAGATTGATAATAGCATCTTCAATTTTTTTATATGATTTCCTCCTCTCGTAAAAGCAAATGAAATGACTATTCACCGACTCTACTTTTAGATTTTGGGGATGATTTTTTTAGTTTATGAAAGACAAGGGAAAAGGAAAAGAAACGAAGACTTTATATGTCTTTTTGTTTGATTTTGAACACATCATAAATACATGTTTAGACCAGTTTTTTTTTTCTTTTCAAATTCAGAAGGATTATAAAAGTGACATTTTTATTCTATATATGGGTATATTCTACCCTTTTATTATTGTGTTCCAAACAAACCGTTAATTTTTTAAAAAATAAACGTACTTAACTTATGTAAGTTCGTCATTCATAAGACCAGTTTGTAATTCAATAATGCATTCAATATATTTTTCCTAAAAACTTAGTTACTTGAAATTTGTATACTAAACAAATATAAAAATTGGAACCAATAAATATTTTTTTCTCTCTTAATTTGATATGGAAATATAAATACTCGACTACTTTATATTTAAATATGATAAGGATAATTTTGAAATAATACCTAAATGAAAAAAACACTGTTGATATTATTATCAAACTAATTTTAAATATAATTGAAAAGACAACACTATGTATTGTATAGTATCATATGTAAGATGTTGCAAGTTTTCACCCAAAGTCAAAATATAATACATATCAAAATGAAAATAATATGGAGTATGATTGCATTGCCTGATTGTGATATACTTCTAAAATAACCATAGCAGAGCTCTGGGCATTTGATATATTCTGAGTGATGTTTTAGCTTTATGAAATGTCATTTTAATCTTGATGAGTTACACTTTCGTTCTTCTTTTCTTATTTGTGTTCTTTTGAGACAAATTAAAGGATCGTAGCATCTTTCATGTAAACATGGTTGTGGATGAATTGGCACAAAGGGAAACAGGACCTACCAGAGATGCATTTTATGGACTTACTATACAAAAGTTTCAGCTATCATCTAAGGAAAGCTTCAACAGCTACAAGATGCAGATATCCAAAAAAAAAAAAAAAAAAATTGGAGAACTTACATTTTAACCGTAAAATACACTTTTTTAAGGCCTAATCTATATTAACAGTAAGGGGGTAGGTAAAAATCTATGAAAGGGCAACTAAAATATTCCCAGAAACTAGTAGTAGAAATATGTCCATTATTTACCATCCTTGTATCACTGAAAAACCTTACGTGTGGCTTGGTCTTCTCTTCCCAGAATCTGTTCTTAGCCTCTTTACAGGGTTTGCCCAGCTAACTGAGCCACCAGAGCCATTCGGTTGTTGAGATGGCTGCCCAGCCCATCCTTGTGCATGGGAAGCTTGTTGGGTTAATCTAGCATCTTTCAATGACCCTGGACTTCTCATGCTAGATGGTGAAACAGGACCAGTCTTGGGTTTTGCCAGAGATTTCTCCCTGTCATTTCTTCTCTTTTTGCATACAACCAGTTCACCTGGATGAGCCAGCAGTGAAGAATCCTCCTGCTGAGGTTGCTCCCTGGTGCTGCCGCCGCCGCTTCCGGTTCTTGATTCCCTCGGTGGCAAATGGACTTTGATCCTGCTGTTTTCCCCACTGGAAGCTGATCCACGTTGCAGTGACTTCTGTGAAGGGTGTGACTCGGTTTCCATCTCATTTATCAGCCTGTGCCTCTTGCTTTGGCTAACAGGCGCTTGCCTTGGGGATGCTACTGTACCGGTTGCAGCTTGACCAGAGAAAGAAAGTGCACTTCTTGCATCTCGAAAGTCCGTATCAGGAAAGGCAATTTTCAAGATATCAAAAAAGAGATCGTGAACCTTCCTTGCTTCAGTTCTTACCTGCGAAAAATAAATACTAGTTAACATTCACCAAATGTGTTTTGTATAAATTCTACTGGGAATCAGCAGCGATCATATAATCTTAATCACATTATCTACAGCAGTAATCTTCGGCATATTGAGAGTCAGAACCAGGATTCTTCATTTCGATAGATTTTGTCCTTTGCTCGATATAGAAACATAAACGATTCGATTGGTTTAAGCTAAACGCATGGAAATCCATCACAAACATGTCAGTGTGGTGAAACTCTTTAGACAACTATCATCGAATAGTACAGACACAAAAGCCTTATCTTAAAGCCAAGATAGGACAAGATGTAAAAGGAAGATAAGAGTGACCGATTAATCTTTGGACTTCTTTAATGTTTTAGACTTTTGTTTTCAACTTTGGCTCAACTAGAAGAATAGGGTAGCTACAATACAACAAATCTTTAGGAATGACTTAGAACATTAAGGCTTTTCTAGAGGATTATTTGTGGGATTTTAATTTCCCAACTTGAATTCTATAGATGTACCAATGACTAATTAGAAGATGATGACTGACTATTCCAATCTAGGAAACTTGTATTTGCCATTTGCTGGTTGACTTATTATACCTATGACTTTTTATTGTTAACTATGAATGTTATCAATTTTGAATTAACTTCTATCATTTTTAAAATATTTTATGCATATATACAAATCATTGAATCAAATATACCAAGTAGTTTCAGGGAACCGATTAATTTCCATCTCGAGAGGCCAAGTTAATGCAACAGCTTCCATCAAAAAGCCAATAAAGTACAGATACAGGTAAGGAACCTAACCTCATGTGAAAAACCATAAAAATGCATTGCACTCTTCAACATGAACTGCACATCAAATACAAGCTCTGTTGCTCCATTATACTCAAATTTATCAATTCGTTGATCAATTTTTCTTAGATCTAATAGGCTGTTTCCAGAATTTTCAATCCTCTTCCACAAATCCGTTAACAAAGGTACAATCTCATGGCCTTCCTTGTCTATTCTCCTTTGGAGCTTGCTAATTACATTTTTGCACTGCCAGAACAGAAATAAAATTAGTTTTAAATACTTTTTAGTACATGAATATTGAGAATAAACTTTTATAGCATGCAAATAAGTCTAGTCAAAAAGTGGAAATGAAGGGGGAAGGGGAAGTTTCCTCAATACTAGGTTAGGGCATGCCATAAGACTCAACAAGGACTTATACTAGTACTTAAAAATGATCAACCGATACGTGTAAGGACTGAAGACAACCCTCTTAATTCAACAGTGTGGACAAACCTTTGTCGGCAACCATACATTATGTTTATTATTATATTACTGCTGTAAATTAAGAAAAACTAATAAGTTTCTGGTTGTTCTCACTGTATCGAAGCCTTATGATCCACTCCACAAGCAAACATGACCTTTGTTGAAAAAGACACAAGATTAATCAATTCAAGATGCATACCCTTCTCTGGATAATTTCAGTCATCTTAGTGCCATGACCTGAAGATCCACAAATAGGTTTGCCTTCCAAGCTTTCTCTGGAGTGCTCACCACCATCTTGTGGAGGTAAAGACATGCAATTCAATCGACTAGACTTCGGTGATCCATGTAATTTAGATGTATTGGCTACTCTCCGTGAAGGCAAAGTTCGTTTATTTTTTAATGATGGTGTGTTTTGTTCATGCCTGCTGGCATTTGAGTCACCAAGTGCTTTGGATTCTGGGTCAGTCCTAAGCTGCGCTTGATATTTGTGGTCTGCTTGAACTGCCAAGTGAGATGCCATTTCACCACCAGATTTTTCTTCAGGTCTTTCAGTGGGATGACGGGGTCGAACACGAAGACTGCGTTTGCGTTTAATCTTTGGTTTTTGCAGTACTTGTTCATCCTCACCTTCCTCACGATCATGAATCCAACTTCCAGACTGTTGATGGTCCATATGAGAATCACCAGATACTGCAATTTCCCCTTCTTCTAACTCATCTGTCTGTTTTAAAAATCATTATAAAATATTCAATAATAATGAGATAGCATAAAAGAATCGGTAAAAACAAAAAAATATCAGCATCCCAAGTATAGCCATTAGCCACATACCATCCTTTTTGAAATGGAACCTGGTCGGGCATCTAATGCAGAGAGGGAACCAAATTTCTGAGAGGAGACTGATGGTGACACTACCTGCGTCAATCTTTGACTGTCTGACGATGACCCCGAGGAACCAGCTTCTTCAACCATCTGATTATTTCTGTTGCTATCTAAGGATTGAGGAAATTCAAATCTAGCATCACCAAGCAAACCATCTTCCAAATGATCTTTATCAATAGTCTGAGCACCATCAGCCACACTATACCCGTCATCATCAAATTCTCCTATTTCCCCTTCTTCATGTGCATATCCATTTCTTTCATCAGAGCTTACTTCAGAGTATTCCAAAATTTCATCATCCAACTCTTTATAATTAGGATGTTTTTTTCCCTTGGGTCGTCCCCTTTTCCTTTCAGAACCAATTTCACTTGATTCCATGGCAATATTACCACCCAATAAAGTGTTTTTTGATGGTCTTTTTGATAGGGCAGCAATAGCAGCATTTACTTCCCTTGAATTGGCTCGAAGCCACTTAGGCACATTATCATATCGTGTCATCTCTTCAATCCAATCGAATTCATCATCCATCTGATCAAACAGCTCAATTTCCTCTTTACTTCTGGCAATCATGCGATTAACCTCCTGTAGTGAGGGAACATCATGAACAGTTTCTTGATACCTTTCTTCATCATGTAATAATGTCTCCAGTGTCAATCGCCTCTCTTCATGTGTTGTTCTTTGATCAAACCGTCCAGCATTAATAACCTCATCAGCCATATCTATCTTATATTGTTGAATATTGTTCCTAATGAGGCTCTCAATGGACCCAATATAGCGATCCTTACCTGCAAGTTCATCCTCCATATCAACAGTGCCTCCACTTCTCACCTCATCCTCCTTCTGATGACTAGAGATTTTGTCAACAACAGCTTCCATGTATATAACTTTGACTTCTCTTGTCTGTCCAATACGATGAGCTCTGGCCACAGCTTGCTCCTCGTTTTTAGGGTTTGGATCAGGATCATAGATGACAACCGTGTCAGCAGACTGAAGGTTAAGCCCTCGTCCAGCAGCTCGAATACTAAGCAGAAAGATGAAACAATCGGAATCAGGGCTATTGAAGTCCACTATAGCTGATTCCCGGTCTTCCAAACTTGTCGTGCCATCAATTCTTCTGTAAACAAGTCTTCGCCACTGTAGATATTCTTCCAAGATGTCTAGAAGTTTGGTCATGGTACTGAAAAGTAGAACTCGATGCCCAGTTCTCTGAAGTTTTATGAGAATCCTATCCAGGATCCACAATTTTCCACAAGATCTTACAATGAAATCCTTGGATAGGTCACTGAAGAATGGATAATTAAGCAATGGATGATTGCAAGTCTTACGCAGCTCCATGCATCTGTTGTTTAAAGTTTTATATTGCTTCACCTGATAAGCTGGATTCCTATGAAGCTTGCGTTTCTCATCCTCAGGATCAAGACGAAGGGTACCCGTCGATTTGACCCAGTCATAAATGGCACTTTGGACAGCTGACATTTTACATTTTAAAACTATGGAAACCTGCAAGGAAGGATTCAGTATTAGCATTAAGAAGCCAGATTATGAGCAAGTGCATAAGTTTGGGGGCTATAATCACACCTTTGGCGGAAGTGAACCTTCAACATCTTCAACACGACGCCTGAGCATGAAAGGCTCAAGAATCTGATGAAGTCGATGGATAATAATAACTTTCTTCTCTGTCTCAAGCCAATCATCCTCTACATTTTGTGAGGGACCTTCCTTTTGAAATGGTTTAGAGAACCAATCATGAAAGGCTTTCCTATTATCGAAAACTTCAGGAAGAAGTAAATTTAAGAGAGACCAGAGTTCTTTCAAATCATTCTGCAGAGACATAAAACACACCATTTATAATTTGATCAACTGTGTCATGGATCTAAATGATTTGTTCATTGGCATCAACTTGACACTATATAGTCATGTAGAACATACACTTCAATGCTCTAAACTTTTACCTCATTACCTTAGTGGCTAAAGAGGCACAACTAACATAATCAGAAACAAATTGACAGGAAAACTTATTCACACTTTTGATTGTAATTAAAATTAAAATACAGACATATATCATAATAGTATCTCACATGATAACTAAATTGGGACGGAAAAGAACTACATGAACAAAATACAACAGTTAATTGGCCTAGTACCATGCTTAGCCTCATTTATCAGGTATGCACAACTCAAGACAAAACTCAGACTACTAGCTTTGTTAAAACTAAATCTAGCCGTGTCATCAAGTGCACTATTCCTAATTGGCAACAAACACAACTGGAGCGTATTTTAATTTTTGGCTTACTTAAATATATGTCTGGTCCTTATTTCTAACACTAAATTTCAAATTTCAATTTCATGTCTTAACACAGTGAGATTGGTACGAAGCTACAGCAAAAGATGCAAACGCCCACTGAATTGAAAATAACGGCCATGAAATGGGATAAAAAATAAAATATCGCTGGTCCATATATGGGACACTCTTTAATTTGCTAAACATAGACCCTTCCGAATATGGAAAACAGTTGTACACACTGGAACTGAATTTCTTTTTTTCTTGTAGAATGATTAAATTGAAAATTGCTGCCACGTTATGGGATCAAAATATTCTTAACATTGGTTTTTAAAATGGTTCGATATATTTTTTTTCCCCAATGCCTTACCTGTCCTCAATCACCTAGAAGGGGAACTCCTGAACATAATCTCTCATATATGGAATGATGTAAAAACATATCTTGAGGATATCTAAATAAGAATCTAACTAGTATAGGTCCCAATGCAGGTCAACTCATAAGTACTAGTTCAGCAAGTAAAACAGTAATTACTAAAGTGAGTGTATTTAGAAAAGGTAATGGAACTTTTTTTTATAAAAGGAAGCACAAGCTGAACGAAAAAATAAACTTTGGACGTGATGATCGAACTGGTAGAGTTTGGTCTAACTGGAAAACAATAAAAATTAGAAATGAATGAATACATATAATACAGACATTACCTTTTACTATAAGGCATATGGTGTTAAAGCAAATCTGACCTGTAATGGTGTTCCTGTCAAAAGCAGACGTCTTTGACAACGATATCTATCAAGATCACGAGCTAAAACAGAATCTCTATCCTTCATTCTCTGTGCTTCGTCAATTATGATATACTTCCAGTCGATTTTTGATAGTTTTGACCGGTCATACATGATGAACTCGTAAGTAGTCACAAGGACATTAAATTTCATAGCACAAACCTCCTAAAAGAAAATTCATCAATGACTAACAACACTTTAAACATGTTAAGTAATTAGTTAAAGCACACTAACTTGGGAAAATAATTTTGACCGGTGATCCTTGCTCCCAACATAAAATATGCAAGAAACAGACGGCAACCAATTATAAAACTCACTCTGCATAATGAACATAAATTTCCATGTTAAAAATACGATCACACAAAAAGAAATATCCACCGAATGAATTCATTGAAAGTTCACCTTCCAGTTAACCAGAACAGCATTTGGTACTATTATAAGATGGGGGCCATAGTTTCCTTTAAACTCCATCAAGTAAGCAATCAAAGCCATAACCTGGTGAGAAAAAAATACAAGTTATCGAAAGGGGGATAATTAATATTACCCATACAAATACAAATAAACATCTAATCTATCCCATGTAATGACATAACAAACTTAACAATGAACTGTGAAGTCAATTAACAGCAAAAACAATAATAATAATGATAAAATGTTCTTCCCAATCTAAGCAAGAGAAACAAAAAAAAGAAAAAAAATAGTACTAACCTGTACAGTTTTGCCAAGACCCATCTCATCCGCCAAAATTCCATTTAACTTGTTGTTATACAAAGAAAGCATCCATTGCAAACCAACCTTGAAAAGAATAATGTATCAAAGTCTTGGAAACTTGCTCAGGAAGACATTTTAGAGAAATTAATTTTAAGAGTAACTGCTTCATATAATGTAGCAACCTACAAGCTGATAGTCTCTCAATGTTCCAGCTCGTAACATTGATGGTTGTCTTATGACTGTTTCACTTACAGCATGAGCAAGGTTGTAATATCTGAAAAGTCGCCAAAATGTTTATCATTCAAACATCACATGCATAATTGTACAAACCAATAGAATAAAGTTTTAAAATAATAATTACAAAAAAATAAATTCAAGACCATAAGCTAATATAAAAAGATCACAAACACATTTCAAGCAAACAAGGCTCACAAAAGTACACCTACCCTCACGAATGTACACAAAAAGTTAAGACAGGAAACTAAAAATAGACTAACAAAAACACACTTGTTAACAGAAGAACTCTCTCTAGGAGCATTCATCTCCAGAAAGCGATTTCTAATCATGACTTCCTCTCCAGCACAAGCTGCAGCTGCTCTGACTTCTTCTTCAGAGAGACCCTTTTGTCAAAAACAAAATATGGATCAGAGCCATGTAAAAACTCCAAAAGAGTGTGTTCAGACACCCTTCAAACACAATTTTATAGAAAAACCATGTAAACAAACTGGGAGACTTTTCATAAAACATAGGAAGTAGAGGAGGAAGTGACTTAAGAAGCATGCCTGCACTCTCGCAGCAGCTGCAGCAGATTTTGCTGCTTCTTCCACTTCCTGTTGATTTTTAGCAGCCGTTATCTTACTTCCTAACTTGTGTAGATACTCTTCAGTCTGGCTTAAGAAAGTTGAAAGAACAGCGTATCTCTCTGCAGCATCACCAGGGATGCTAGTTTGCTGCTCCAGCAACATCTCCCTATATCTGTCAACATCATTGTTTTTTAAGGCTTCCAGCCTTTTGTTTCTGTCATCATCTTTCCGTTTTGAGAACTCCCGCAACATCTTCTCATGATATTTTGCAACCCCCCTGTTGCGGGCAGTGCGGGCATCGCGAATGGTCCAGTGAGCCTCAAGCAGCTTCTTGCGCCACTGAAATATTGATTTTAGTTGCTTCTCCCTTACTGCTTTCTGAGATGCCTGCACTTGTCTGGCAAGCTCCATGCGCTGACGTTCACACAGCCTAACAAACTTTCGATATGGCCTATCTGGCATTGCCATTATCTCTTGTTGCTGTTGGTCAATCTCATCCCTTAAACGTGCCTGAAGATCTACAAGGCGAAGCTTTTTCTCCTCGATTTGAAGCCTCAAAACAAGATCTGGCCTAATTCTTTTCCTCTCTAAGTTTACTGCCAATAAACCTTCAATCTTCTTTAAATTTTCTGTCCTTTTCTTATTAAGTACTTCCATTCCCTCCTCAAAGAGAAGATCCTTGACATCATATGCCAGTGACAGATTATTGTTATTTAGCATCATTGATGAACCAAAAGAATCATGTTTTCTAGTAAAGAAAGGAAAATCGAATAAAGGTCCATGATATTTTCTAGTTGATGCCGCATCCTTTGGCTGAGAAACAGTGCTAGTTTGTGCAGGTTTCTTAATTTGCATTGTCTCAGATACAGGAGCCTGTGACACAATAGCCTTCCCCCTATCCAATGCTAACTCGTTTCTAACAGGAGTAGTGTTGTTTCCACGTTCACTGTCCTGGTTTGACTTAACAGAGGATCCAACTGATTTCTGCTCTTCCTTTCCAGCAGATAATGTTGGGACAGATTCCTTTGACACAGGTGGTGCAACAGCTTGAACATGAACTGGGTGTAGAGTGGATTTCTCATCTCTGGCAAATGATTCCTGCTTTAAAGAACTTTGACCATTAATAGCAGGGACTGACTGCGACTCCTTGGCATTGGATTCAATGTGGCTTGCTTGTTCTGCCACAATATTTCCAGTAGATTTATCTTGGTTCTGTCCTCCTGCAGCATGACTAAGCTGTTGCGCCTGTGTCTCAAGAGATGGAGGAACAATAGCCCTTAGAAGTTCTTGAGGCAACGTACCTTCCCCTTTCTACAAACCAACAGAAAAAGGAAATTCATTATGCAAAGGACATCCTTTCAAGGACCACAGACATAGAACACATAGACATAAGGCAGAAAGATGCACACAGACAAGGCGAAATAAGAGACAAGAAAAAGATTTGACCTTCAGCCGCCTAAATGCTAGTATCTGAGCTTTTAGCACATGCAGCTGCTGTTTTGTAAAACCAGTTCGTTGCTGAGGCATCTGAGCTGGTGGTCCTTGAGATTTGGCAAAATTTCCTGAACCCCCTTCATTTGATGGACCTCCAGCCTGAGAAGCACCTTGGTTTAACTGCCTGATGTACTGCATTTGAGGAGGTTCTGGACCAGATGATGAAGTTTTTCCATTCAATGGATGGTCTGCACCTAAGTTCGTGTTGGCAGAAGACTGCTGAGAATGCATAGCGGGCATTCGAGATCCAGCTGCTACTGGCTGCCTTAGAGGGGTTTGAGACTCTCTACCGTGAACACTGAATGGTTGTGTTGCCATGTCACTGGAGTTACCAGCCATACCAGCATTTGTTGTTGAGCCAAGATGGCTGGGTGGAACTGTCTGCCTGGCTTTTGAAGAACCTGACTGCCCAGACATGTCACTCGATGAATTGGCATGTGCTGAACTCTCGCTTGCAACTGCTGGAGAAGTAACCTGCTGCTTTGAAACTGGAACAGGTGATGACTGAGTACCAATGTTGCTCTCATTGACCTTAGATTGTGAGACCATCCTTGACTGCATCAGTGGAATGAGCTGTGCCATTAGGTGCGCATTTGCAGGATGTGATAAATCAATATTACGCTCCCGTGCCCATGCCTGCATAGCCTGCAATTGTGCAGATACTGCAATCTGAGTGTTTACAACATTTTGGATGCCCTGCTGTGCTTCTGGTGTTTGCATGGGTCTTATCATATTCCCTGGAATTAAATTTCCAACAGTTGGTGGTCCCTGGGTTGAAGGCTTTCCTTCACTCTTCTGATCAGGTGCTATTTGCTGTCCTTGATCCATTTGCTTGTCCCCACGAGAAACAAGCTCAGATGAATTCCTGGAGGATGATCCTTGAGCTTGATTCGCGGCCTGCATAGACAGAATTTCCTGCATTTTCAAATTTCCCATTCGCATCTCCTGTTCCTTCTGAGATGCAGAGCCCAACATTCCCATTTTAGTTTGCTGCTGTGACTGAATTCCCAGAGTAGACTTTTGTTGTGCAGCCTGGAGTGCATATTGAAGGTATGCTTGATGGACAGGATTTAGCATTTGCTGCTCAATACCTTGACCCCTTAGCTGGGTTTCTTGGTTGGAACCAAGATGCAATTTCCGAGACTGCTGAGGCAGTTGCATGGCATTAGGAGATGAGAAATTGTTACTCCCAAATACCCCTTGAAGCCCTGCTTGATAAGCTAAAAATGCTTCATTCCCTTCGGGTTTTCTGAGCAGTTGCTGTTGAAATGACTGCGCATGTACACAGTTATGTAAAAGTCATGATTATTAACACCAATCACGAGGTGAAAAGATCGCATTAAAAACAACAAATATAAAATCATAATGCAAAGTTTATTGATGCCAAAACAGAGAAGAATACAAAGAAATTCTTAAGCACAACAAGCCCATCGGTTACAGGATTCACAATCATATACACAGATTATGGTTTTAAAGAACAAAGGTTGGAAAGAAAAAATCATGGAATTTTAAGTAGGCTATTTACAACGCATAAGAAAAAACCAAACATGAAATAGAAACAAGACCATGATTATGACTTCTTCTGACAAATCCCTAACCACCATTAGCACAAAACATGCAGAAAATCAGGCATATAACAATTATCACAATATTTTGAGAAATAAATCGTTATAATGACAAATTTCCCATTAGATACGAAACTAAGAGCCACAAGAAACAGACAATTTTAAATGTAAGACATCACTAAGGTTTCACTACTCATAACCGTAAGTGATAGGCAGCAGAAACAATTAAGGCTAATATTAATAGTGCAGAAGCTGACAACAAAACACTTTTAACAATTGCAACTTGAGCCTGTCTTGTTGTAATATACATCAACGGTCTTTAAGAAAAAACTACAACAATGTAGCACCTTAAAGGGGTTGTTGGGTTTAAACCAAAATACGTACCTCAAGTTTTACTACCCAGATGTTTTCATAACCCTCGTTCTAAAAGGCAAATCTAGGAATCCACAGAATATAGTTAAGTTCGCCAATAAGTAAACGTCACACGAGAACATAAAATAAATGCAAAAGGAATAGTTAAAAAATCCAAACAGCACGCCAAGGTTCAGACATTACTGCGATAGAAAGGAAACTTGACTGAAAAAAGTGACAAAGTCAGCAACACTCATTCGCAACCAAGTTCACTGCTCTTTCCAGCACATTCTCCAAAATTAAAACATGCCTAGTTTGACTCCTCTTGTACACCTCAAAAAATAAATGCTCTTGAAATAAACAACCACAAACCCGACAAACCAGGTCAGACAAGTACGAGGTTGTTAATAACAACAAACACACACACAAAATCTCACTACAACACAATTTCCAACATGCACGGCACTCCCCATTCCCAAAACCCCACATCAGCCATGTCAAGTCAACAAAGTTCAAATCAAAAACCCACAAACTAACATCACCTTTTCACACACACACAACACTAAGCACCAACATCACTCGTCACAGTAACATGTTCTCCACAATATTCAACGAAATTCGCTAAAACCCAAAATCCACACCTGCCTAGAACCCATCTGCTGTTGCTGCTGCATAGAGTCCAACCCCAACTGCGAGGCCGAAGACGAAGAAGTCGGCGACGCCGCGGCCGACGACGTCACCGCCCGCCCCACTCCGGGGTTCCGGCCGGGGCCCCCACCGGACTGCATGCAAACTCTCTCACAATTTCAATGACACACGTGCCAGCGAAAAAACCCCCCCAAATCAGATCACTCTCACTACAAAATCCCAGAATAAAATAAACCCAATTCAATTTTGGGAAAAAAAGAAAGAGAAAAAAAAGGAGACCCCACAAAAGGAAAAAAGAAAACCCCAAATCCCTCCAAAATTCAAGCAACACAGAGAATAAGAGAATCTTTCGGTTTTCCCTCCGCGTAAAAACGCCTCAGCGTGCATCCACCATTTCTTTCTCTCTCTAAGTGGCCTCGGTTTTTCTCTCTCTATAAAATCGCGAACGTGGATCGGAAAAACCCGGAGAGAAAGAGGAGTGAAACGAAGAAGTCGATGATGATGATGATGATGATGATGATGATGATACTGCTGCTGCTGTTGTTGTCCGGATCGGTGTGTGGGATTCCACTGTGTGGGTCGCACGCGATTGTGCGATTTCGGGTCAAACCCTAACCATTTTTTCTTTTTTTTATAAAAAAAGTGTGTTGGGTGTGTTTTTTTTTTTTTTTTTGTTTGGTTTTGTTGTTTACAGAGTGAGAGAAGGGTGTGTTGAGTGTGCGCCAAAAACAAGGTTTGTAGGGTCGTGTTCCCTGCGGTGACTCTTTTACGGAAGGTATCCCTTCAGATTGGCCCTTGCTTTTTCTCAAAACTACAACACAACCCTTTTGCTTTCTTTGGATTTAAGTTTAAAAACTAATAATCTACTTATTTACTCTTTAAATTCTAAAGTGGTAGTTCGTTTGGAAAATTTAATGAGGTAATCAAAAAAGACAAATTGTAAATAAATGTCTTAAATATTTAGGTTAGGACAACCTAAATAGTTTTAAAATGAATTTAATATATTTGACAAATGTCTAAGACTCATGATATATATATATATATATATATATATATATATATATATATATATATATATATATATATATATATATATATATATAAAGATGTATTATTTGCGAGTAGACATATAAAAGTAAATCAACCGGTTCACACGGGTGACTCATCACGAGTCGGATTAAAAATCAATGAATCCAATCCGGCTCATTTTATGGTGAGCCAGAAATTTTGCAATCTAGCTTAACTCATCAGAGGTTGGTGTGTTAAGTGGATTGACTCACCAACCCACATTAAAAAAATCATTTATTTATTTATTTATAAGTATTCAAATATTTAAATAATTTTTT
>Ga0214542_1003825_pt1 | contig 30248 bp, 14 predicted proteins | sample CNSS1metaG_FD_160096 | JGI IMG/M metagenome (GOLD analysis project Ga0214542, IMG submission 160096) | Root nodule microbial communities from cowpea collected in UCLA plant growth center, Los Angeles, California, USA - CNSS1 | ecosystem: Host-associated > Plants > Roots > Nodule | place: USA...
TTCCTAGTGTGCCACGTCATTCTTCCTAGACCGTTTCCTCTCATACACCCTGCCCCACCTATTCTTACCATTCTCTTCTTGGATCATGGGCTCTTTAAACCCAATTGTATTTGGGTCTGTATCAACAAGCTTTGTCATTTCTTCATGTGTACTCTCGAATTTCATTAGTCAGTGAATTCTGCAGTATCTAAAATCCCAGTGGTCAATTGGCTTTGCAGATAAAGTTGAAGGGAATTGGTGATTGATATCAATCAAGCTCAAGTTCAAGCTGTACCCAATATATTTCCAATTTCATACCTGAGTCAGTACTGCACTACGACGGTTCTGCTGGAACACTTTTTATGTGGGAGAATGTCCTTACTAAGTAGTCTTTTTTCAACCTTTCATTTCAGTCAATAAGAATTCAGTATGTATGCATGCCATTACGATTATGCAAGCCAGAAGGGTTTACCATAAACTCTTAATCATAAAAAAGCTTCTAAGAGATCTGAATTGCTACATTTTGACACATGGGGACCCTTGTTCATCGTTTCTATTCATGGATGCAAATACTTTTTAGCTGTATCGGATGATTTCAGTAGATCTATATGCATTACATAGTGGAAACTCAAAGCTGAGTCTCATACTTATAATTTTGTTGTTCTGAGAACAAACTCAGCATGATGCATGAGTGAAACTGATTTGTACAGATAATGGACATGAATTTCTGATTCATAAGCTTCAAGTATCTGATGAAAGAATTTACCAAAAATCTTACGTTGAATCCCTAGCATCATAAACCAGTCCCTAGTTGCTACATGGTTTATTATAGTGATGTCAAAGTCTTTCAATCACTATGTTACCAAACCTGAACCCTGAGCTAGAAAATGCCTTCTTTCTAGGTTACAAATTGGGAACAAAGGGATATGTGTCGCTAGATTTCAATAGCAGAAAAGTGTTCATAATATTGCAGTGTGATCTTCCATGGGACAATCTTTCCTTAAAAGGTTGACAGTGATAGCTTATCATTTCATACTTCTTGAGACAATCACTTTGTAGAACCACATAGTTTCCCTCCTGTAATATATGTTGATAATAGTGCACTAGTATAATAGAATCTTCTCAGTAACCTAACTTTGCACAGGCTGAACCTCCACCAAGAAGATCCAAACAAGCCAGACATTAGCCACATCACCTTGCTGAGTACATATTCAGCTTCTCAACTGATTCAGTAAATTCTTCTTCCTTATACTACCTTCTTTCTTGTCCTGTTTCTGATGCTAAGCTTTACCCTTTCATTTGTTGTTTTTCACATCCGATTACCACAAATGTTGCATTGTAAAATCCAATGCTAAGGCAAATGAATAAGAGTGTTGGAATCATTTGATGCAAGGTGAGCTCATAGCTACAGGGAGCAACGACACTTGGAAACTAGTCGATCTTGTCATTTGAAACCCATTAATAGAAAATTGAGATATAAAATAAAGCATTCAGGTGAAGGATCTATTAAGTGACTCATACCTTGACTTGTGGCCAAAGGTTGTCATAAGGTTGAAGGGCTGGATTACTTTGATACATCCTTTGTGGTTTGCAAAGTTTACAAATGTTTGCATGCATCTATCCAAAGTTTGCATTTACATCAATTGAATGTTTTTAGAATCTTGTAGATATGTTAGAACCCTACAAATATAGTAACTGTTGATATTAGGATCAATTACATCGTGGTTTAAAGATACAGAATTCATCGTATCCTTCTCAGTTTGGTATCAAGAGCCTAAGGAGAAGGGAACCTAATCTCCACGCTTTCCTTGGACCCACTAACCACTGGTGTAAATTGTTTAGAAACCATGTATATTTTTTGGTTTTGTTATTTTTTTATTGTGTTTCACAATTAGTTGGTGTCATTGTTCACCACTAAAACCTGTCTAGCGAGCTTATTCTGGCTCACGATCACCACTGCTAGCATTGCTTTGCCATGCAAAGACCAAATCCGAAAGTCACTGTGCCCTCCAAGCACTTTTGCTCTTTGCCAGCCGCTCTCTAGCAGTTTGACCCGTTTTGCTCTCCAGCCGTCGTCACACCCTTTTACCTGTTTTGCTCTATAGCAGCCGCTGCACCCTCTAACTAGTTTTTCTCTCCAGCAGCTGGCACACCTTCTGAGCCTGTTTGCTCTGGTACCTTGGAGTATTATTCTCTAGTACTTGCTGTTCTGTCTGAGTATTTTTTTTTCTCTTCAGCAACCACCATGATTTTCACGGATAATTTTGCTTTCTAATAGGTTCCATGTCGTCTAAGCACTTTTTCTCTCATGCAGCTGGGGAGCTTTTCAAGCAAGTTTTGCTCTCTGATCACTGCTTCTTTGGCAATACTACTAGTACTCGTTCCACAAGACTTTAGTTGATGTGGATGATATCATCTGTGCTGGAAATTCTTCAATAGAGTTCCAACAGATCAAGTATGTCCCAAGGATTTGGGAGTCCTTAAGTTTTTTCTTGGTTTGAATGATGCCAAACAATTTCATTTTGTGAGAGGAAGTAATGTTTGGACCCTGTTGCTGAATCTAGTAACTTAGGATCCAAACCAGTTCAAACTTGACCTCCCATTCAAGATTCGTCCAGATCGAAGAGGGCCTTATGAAGACGTTCCATCGAATAGGCCTCTCAGAGGAAGATTGCTTTATCTCATTCTCACGAGAACCGACGTTATATTTATATTTAATTCTCACGAGAACCGACGTTATATTTATATTTATATTCGGCAGCTGAACCAGTTTATTTCTCATCCAACTTTGGTTCACTACCAAGCTGCTTGCAGGGTTCTCAAATATACGAAGGGGTGCCCAGGTCGGCATTTATTCTTTCCCAGGTCTCTTACCATGAAGTTGTTTGGTTTTCATAAGTTGATTGGCCTGTTGGTTGTTTGGCTTCTCTACTTACACTCTGATCTGTGTCAAATACACTTGCACCCTGGTTCTGTATTGTAACAACCAAAGTGTGCCAACACAGTCTGTGACGAACAAACAAACTAAACACCTCGAAAGTGATTGTCATATCATATGGATCCTGATCAAAGAGAAGGCTCTCTAGTCCATTTCTTAAGCTTAGGGAAATTTCTTCACTAAGCATCTCTCAAGCATTACATAACCAAACAACTATTCAGACAGCTCAAAATAAAAGAATAACTCCTAATCAGTTATTTTTATGTAATTTTCGCAGTACATTACACAGAGCTGCTATACATAGGATGCATCCTAGTTCAAGGAATTGCATATTGCAACAACACCTTTCCATATAAATATTCTAAAACCCTAATTATGAAAATTAAATTCATTTGATCACTCCTATTTCCTGTGATCACCTTCTCATGACTTATAAAATAAAACTCCAATTAAAAATAGTGAAGAAAAAGCTTAGAAAAACAAAAGGGGACAAGGAGGAACCTGCCAAGACTCTTCACCCTTAAAAGTATAAGAAACGTTGGTTTTTTTTACATCAGGCAACTCGGTTTTGTTGTCCCCTTTGCACCGAAAATAGACAGATGGAGTGGCTTTTAGCCACTCGTGGGTTGTGTAGATTTCAATCGAGCTCAGAGTCACGTCCGCAGATACAACCAACCCTGTGCTACAAACAGTTAGTTTTATGTTTCATGAAACCTATAAACGAACAGATAAGGGAAAATTGAAAATTAACCTGCGAAATCGGTGAAGAATAATATCGAAGAGAAAAGAAGGAGAAGCGAATAAGGATGCGACATGAACATGGAGATGGAGATGAGAAGAGAGGTCGATGAAGGAAGGTTGCAGAAGATTTTCAGAATTCAGATACCAGGCTTAAACGACAGCGTTCGAGGTTGTGAACGGATTTCAATTCAACTGTTTATTCGTTACGGTCTGGTTGGCGGTGCCTTCCGAAGAATAATACTTGTATCATTGCGTAGCGTACAACACAACAGAATGTTCTGCCACGTCATTCCTTCTGAAACGGCATCGTTCTGTTAAGGTAAAGTTGATAAATTCGCAAAGATATGAATGAGTTAATTCTTTCTGATTAACTTAAATTTCCGCGCAAGTACTTTTAAAAGAAAAAATATATAGAAATAAATAAATAATTTCTCAATAAATTTAACTCATGTACTTTGAATTTTGTAGAGAACGCCTTTATATATGTTTCCTGTTTGCAGTTATTATTCCTTTAAAATCCAAAATCTAGAATAAACTTTTTAGTTAAATGCGTTGTGTAATTATCTATAAAAAAGATTATTTAATCGTTCCTTCTAAACATAAACATACAATTCCCTTTTTCTTAACATTTGTTTAAGACAAATAAATTGTTTTAATAATATAGTAGTGGTGGAATTTTATCATTTTAGAGAAGTGGTTAATATAATAGAAGGGTCTTAATTTGGATAGTGCATAAGTATAAATAACAAATTATTTAAAGCGTTGTAAGATTCATGTAGAACAAAAACAACCCTATGGAGTTTAAATAAAAAGAACATGAATGAATCAACCTTTGAAGAAGATGCTAATTGGCTCCACAAACTGATTCACCGTTATTATAAAACAGATCTCAATCAACTGTAGAATTACTTAAATGAAAACGATGAATGTTTCAGATGTCCAAAGATCACACCAAACATTATAATATTAGTACCTTAAAAAAAGGTATAATTGTGAAGAATGAAACCAAGAATGGTTCAATAATTTTGTAATCAATCATGCAAGAAAGGAAATACTTAATAAGGTACAATTCTTCATTTTTTTTAAAAACACGATACCTTTGAAAGCGAAGAGAAAAACAATAATGAACACTGAAATACACCTCAATCGTCCTGGTTATATTATTAGAACACTTAAACAGCATTTCGGATCGAAAAATATCAAATAATATAAATAATTTAATCCGTCAATTTAAAATATTGTTTGACATTTAAAATAAACATTTTTGGAAACCAACAACATTAAATCATGAAAAAAATTTAATTTTATATCAAAGTTCAAAGATTAAAATTATATTTAATCATTATTAATTTAAATATGTTTTTAATCTCCATTTTTATGAGAAAATTTCAAATTGGTTTCTATTTTTTTTTCAATTAGATTCAATTTTTAAAAAGTTTTGATATATAGTATTTTTCCATAGTATTATACTGATAACATTAAAGATATTAAGATATGTTATAGATCCTGAATTTTTAATTCTCTCCCAAAAATGGGATCAAAAGCGTATTTTATCGATTATTAATTAACTGTAAAACAAAAACTAATAAATTATTTTATGAATTGGAATCAATAACTTCTGTAAAAGAAATAAAAGCATTTTTTAAACCATCCCTACATACATGGGAAGTATTTGTGAACTCTGTCAATCATTAACGTATGACTTGTAATGTATATTTACATAATAAATAATTTTTTTCTCACTAATCTAAATTACTTACAAAGTTATGGTATAAAGCGAGTTATTTGCTTTAAATAAGCCATCTATTTGAAAAGTTTAAGGTGTGATTTTGAAGAAGTTTCGATTCCGAACCAAGTTCGTTCAACAGTCATTATTAGGAACGATCATCGTGTTCTTGAGGTATTGTTCGCTTCAAAACGTTTTGGTTTCGTCACAGTTTTATTCTTAACAGGTGTCTCGAAAAATGAAGAGAGGTAAAAATATTTAAATTTCTCTTACTTCGAATTTACACGCAATCAATTTTTTCATACAAAGTATAAAAATTGGAAGGATTGGATGTACTTAATTACCTTGAGCAATCGAAAATCATATATATATATTAGTGAAGAAATTGGATGAATTTGAAATGAGGGAGTTGAAGTTATAGAAATCAAGTTAAGAAGACTTTGGTTTCCAACTGATAGGCCTTGGTGAAGAATGCTGGCCAACAGAGGTATGTGGCCATTATGCTGCTAAGAGTTGCTGCACCTATCATCATGTTCATCACCACTATCTGCAGTTGAATGGCTTCTAATGGTGAGGCTCCTCCCATAATCAGACCAGTCATTGCCCCAGGAAGGGATATTAAACCCACTGTTTTCGTGTTGTCCACCACTGGTGAAAGAGCCAATATCACTGCCCTTTTCACTTGCTCATGCGTTGCTTCTCGCGGTGTTGCACCAAGAGCCAATGCAGTCTCAACCTGCAAAACAAATTATCATCAATAAACACTCAATCAACAGTTGTCACTCTGTTTATAAATTGATCTTATCTCTAATCGATGTAAAATTTTTAAAATATTTCATTATTCTATATACATTAATGGATAATCTGATAATGACTCGATAGCGAACAAATAATAAATCTAACAAACAGTTCTCATAAGAGAATAGAAAGTGAACTTTATGCAGGATTCCATTATAAGGCTTGATTAGAATCTCACATTCAATACTCATAAATGTAAGTGATTTTCTTAAAATTGGCACTGATAAACCAACATTGATATATTTAATATATAAAAGTAATAGTTAATGATGATGCTTTTTGAAGACGTCAGTTTGAAATCATTAAATAAACACAGAAAAAAGTGATGCAAGTGTGTTCGATTTTAATAGAAACTAGTTACAATCATTTAGTAATAAAGAACTTCAGTAATATACGACTGCAAAATGAAGAACTTTAGTAATTAACTATCGACAATTTGAACTTGTGGTTGGTGTTAAAAGAGGTGGATATTTTGACTGACTTTAGTTTTTAGTTTTTAGTTTTTGGTTTGTGGCGTGTGTGGATCTGTTCAACCTTATGCAGATCTCATCGTAGCGCAGCAGCAATAACTTGCAAGCTACAGCAGCTGAATTATTCATTGTTTAATACATAATGAGAAGATGAATTACAAGACATACCAAGTTCATTTGTGTTTTGATGTCGTCTCGGAGTCTTTTCATGGTAACACCAGTTACTGTCATGGAGTTTCCAACCATCATTCCAGCAACAGGTATTATATATCTGGGAGTGAAAGGGAACACGCTCAGCAACACAAGCACGAACATGGTCACCGCAGTTCCGGTGAGAATGGAAACCCCAGCCACATACTTTCCTCTAGGCACATGTTTTGCACGTTGACCTGCAGTGTAACCAGCAACTGATACCTGCAACAAAAAAAAAAACACACATTTTTCTGAGTTTTGTTTATCAAACTCCTAAAAGGAATATTTTTTTTCATACCCTTTGGTTTTTCTGGTTTCTGAATGTCTAAGAAGCATTTGGGTTATCCCAATTATCTAACATTTGAAGCAAAAGTTGTTGATAATGGAGAAAGTACTAACCATGAAAAGGTAAGCTAGAAGGATCCATCCAGCGTTGTCCTGGTTGAAGATGAACTGCAGCACAAAGCCAATGATAGAGAGTTGAATAAATGCCCTGAGAATGGCAACAACCATCTCCAGCTCGAGGCCAAGCTTCTGGTAGAAGGATAAGAGCACAGCCAGAAAAACCACCGCTGTAGCCGCCACAGGCTTGACCATGCCCTTGAGGAACTCCACCAGCCATGACCAATCCGTAGCCTGCAGTAATGTGTGGTTGGGTTTGAGGAAGAAGAAAGAATCCATGGTGATGGATATTTGATGACACATATGGTATAGCTATTATAACATATATGTGAAGCCAAAGCAGAAAAGACCTTCCCCAGAATGTGAGTCACCATGTGGAGTGAGGAGTTCTTAGTTGCGTGACATAGCAGCACATTCAGCACTATTTTGGCCTTATCTTAGTTTACTTATCACCACTTAATTATTCAATTCTACTATTCTCTTCACAATTCACACTTACTATCCTTCTCTGCAATATATATTAATGGAAAAATGTTATTTGACACTATATTAATATTGCATACTGGGAAATTTTAATGAGTTCTGTCAACTTTTACATGAAAAATCTGGTTATTTATTAATGGTAAAAGGTAATAAAAGTTACAGGGAGTATTCAAGGACATTTTTCACATGAAAAAGGAGTGGACAGAGTAAATTAAGAGATTTAAATTTGAATATTTGTCCAAATTAAATTCCTTCCTGGTGTGTTTTGGTTTATGATGAAAATACAAAAAGGAAGGAAATTTTTAGTGAACATTCTTTTTTACATAATATTAAATAAATTATGTTAATTTAAAAAAGCTTTTTTTTTCCTTTCAAAATCTTAACTTCAAATATTAGGAACTAAATATTTTAAGGTATTTTTTTAGGAAAGTAACGGAACGTACGTACGACAAGGTTGGTTTGGCGGAGGTTGTCCTTTGTTTTGAAGCGGTTTGGAATGGGCCGTGTTAGTGAAAAAGTTTGACAAAATCTTATGCTTTCGCGCTCTTACTTTGTCAATCAATTAAAATTAAGTAAATAATTATTATAAAGATCAATAACTAAAAACTTTTCGTACCACTGAGAGATTTAAACTAAGAAATGGTTTTTAAGATTTATTCTTATATTGTTATTTACTTATAAATTATCGTAATTGATTAAGAATATTAGTTTTAAAATTTCTTATTGATTAAATAGTATATAGTAGCAGGTCATGCCTAATTTCATATTAAATCATGGGTTTGAAAATTTGTGCGTCCATGATCTGTCCACGTTCGTTCGTAGTTATGGTGTGGTTTAGGTAGTGTACGGCCACATGTGATGTCATCATATTCTATTTTGCATTCTTTAATCAATACATAATAAAAACAGATATTGTATGTATTGTGCCAATTACCAAACAATACGTGGCGGATTATTATTTTATTTCTATTAAAAATAAGCCAACTCATAAATTTTGCAATACGTCACTCTTGACATCAGTGTCAATTGTTAATTAGGTGATTATGTTGGAGTGTCATTCTTCTATGTTATTGGACCAACCACATATATTCAGTCTATGCTCGAGGGATTTTCTTCTTGCGCCTCCCTTTTTTCTTCCTACACCCCTATAAAATTTTTAGTCTCAATTCTACTTATCAATTAAATTATATTAAAAACTCTAATTGATTAATCTCCACCATTCTTTCTTTTTCTTCTTCCATGGCACATAAATCTTGCATCTTCCCATTATCCCAAAGCTGCCAACAAACTTTATCTTTGCGTTTCATAGCACGATCCCGCTTGAACCTGATTTCACATGCAATGCTTCCTTCACAAACGCTAAGCACAATGAAATAGCCGATCCCCTGCATGCTTGGATTCTCATGGTGAGGTCTTTAAAAATATTTTTGAGGTTGTCTGTTTCTGAAGATATTTCTAGATTTCGAAATATTTTCTGGAACTCATAATTCATAATATGTTTTTTATATATTCAGAGGGAATGTTCATGAAGGTATTTTCATATTTGAAAATATATTTAGCAATACTTAATCTGAAAAATATTTTTATATTTGGATTGAGAAATATATTTTAAAATACTCAATTCAAAATATATTTTTTATATATTTCGAATTGACTTTTTTGAAACGAGAAATACCTTCTAAAATACTTAATGTGGAACATTAAAAGAAAAATACAAAGTATTTTTATTTAATTTTAATGAGAGGTAGTTCGGGGATTACATAAATTTATGGGGTGCAAGAAAAAGAAAGGGTGCATGAAGAAAATCTCATATTAGGGATTTTTTTTTTCTCTTGGAAAGAGATAAGGATAATATAAATAAGTGAATATAAATTTTATTTTACAATTTTGTAAAGTTGAATTAAGCTAAAAATTCACCTCTTAACATGATATCGAAGTTATGTTATAATCTATTTCAATAAAATTTGTTGTTTATTTAGTATATTTTTCCATTCACTATAAAATTATTCACAAATGTCTAGTTTTATGTTCAAAATATATATATTTTTACGTGAGGACCATGTGTCGAAAGAGATAAGGCCAATATAACAAGGAAAAAATCTCATTCTATGACCTTTAGGTAGTAGGTCTTTTATTGAAATGATTTAAGTGACAAAGCAGGTTCACGATCGCAAATTAAGTTGAAATTTTCAATTAACCATCTCACTTGGTCTGACCTGCTTAACCCACCAAAAATGGAATGGGATGGACTAACTGCCGACTCATTTTTTTTAAATTAAAAATTAAAATAAAAAATAATTTAAGAATACAAATGTATAATAATTTATAACTTAAATAATTAATCCTTACAAATTAAAGTTTCATTTGTTAAATATAATAAAGTAATTTATCATATAAATATAATAATTATTTTAATTTATTAAATTAAAAACACTAATTAATCCGTTATATATATATATATATTTTTTTTAAAATTAAAAAAATTGAAAAATAAAAGTTGGCGGGTTGGTCTATAGAATGAATCACGAATGCTAATTCATTTTACTATCTTGCCCAGTTTTTATATCTTGTCATTTTTAATTAAAAAAATTATTTAACATCATTAAACTATTATTTCACAACTTTTATAGAAATAAAACAATTTTAATAAAAAATAATCTTTATACTTTTAAAAAATAGGAGAGTGAATATTAACTGTGCTATCAAAATATTATTATCCTTTTAATAAATTAATGACGAGATATCAAAACACACCAAGTTTTATTACCTCTAATCATTTTCAATGACATTTTTATTGGCAAAGACCTTTTTGGTTAACAAATAACCTTTTTAATATAAAACAATTTCATAAAATAAATAACAAGATCATTACAGTTAAAAATCCTATGTATTTTTTTTTCAAAATAAGAGGATCAATTCCCATTTTAGTTATTAATCTATATTTCGTAAAACACTGCCACTCCATTCCTTTGAGAGCTCTGCAATGGAAGCCTAATACAAAAACTCAAAATGACCTTTTTATAGTTTATTGATTGTTATTTTATATGACTGTCGTCGCTCTAGTGTTTTTTTAGATGTATACGTAGTTTGGTATGATAACAACGATTTGGTCTATTTCTATATGATGATTTATATTTTTCATTCCGTAGTGATAGTGAGATCGTGTAAGGCCCTCTTACTTCAGCCACAATCTTTAAGGGCTGCCCCCAAAATCTTATGGGACTAAATGGCCCAAATCTGTCCTAACCCACCCATTTCTCTCATTTCAGAAATACAGTTCTCCCTTACTTCCTCTTTGAGCAGTTGTGAATCTCTGTTAGGGTTTGATTCCTAATCCTCTCCAAGCAAACTCAAGCTTTTCCACTCCATGTAACTTACTTTTGAGCTTGTAGTGGTCCTCCTCTAGTTTTATTTTAGCATTTCCTTGAGGCTCATCTCAATGACCTCGTTCTGTTATGTTCCACTATTTTTCCAGCTTCTTATTTTGTTCCTAGAGCTGTTGCGCTCCATTTCGGTGTCGAGGTCGCGTCGGGATATTCTGCTAGCTTATTTCCAGGAAGGGAAGCTAGGGTTTCGTGTTTGTAATGTATATGGTTCGATTTCAGTTATGTTTAGCGTCCTTGGTGATTGTAAGCTATTTAAAATAACATGAATATGTACTGTGAGTCGTTCTGGTTGAATATTGGTGTTTGCATGTCTGAACAGTGGAGGGTTCTGGTTTTCTCGCCCAAGCGAGCGTGTCTCGCCTAGGCAAGATTAGCAGTAACTCGCCCATTTTGCCTGCGCGAGTTGTCGCTCAGGCAACGAGCTTCAGTTTTGAGCGAGAGCACATCTCGCTCAAGCGAGAAGGTTTCGCCTAAGCGAGAGTGCGCGACAACGCCACTGTTCCCCTTTTCGAGCCCTCGCCTAGGCGAAAGGAGCTCGCTTGAGCGAGAGTCCCTCTCGCCTGAGCGAGGCCTTTAAGCCTGAGTTTGACTATTTTGGTTTTCTATGTTCTTGGATGGTTGGCATTTGCTTGAATTTAATTGTGATGTTAAAAGCATGAGATGAATGATTATGCATGAGTGATGTGGTGCGTGGGTTGTGAATGATGGATTTGGTATGATCTTGGCATGAGTTTTAAATGAGATGGTTGGTATTGTGGTGGAATGGTATTGGTATGAGATGAAATTCTATATTCATGGATTGTGAATAATGATTTGGTATGGATTCCACATGTGATATGAAAGAGGACGGGTTACAGAGGTTGGCTTGAGGTTTCTATGCATGATATATATTACTGGTTGTTTGAATATGATTGGTTTGTGGTCAGTACGTAATTTCATGGGTCTCTAAGTGAGACCTCATGGTGGTGCTTTAGTGGTCAGGACGTAATTCCATGACCACCCCTGTTAGTGGGAGTTCATGGTGGTGCCCCATCTATATAATTTAGTAAGGGTTCAAGGTAAGGTTGCATCCTGACGCTCTAAGGAGTCAGTTAGTCTCACATAGAGCGGACCTGACTCTTGTGGTGAGAGTAGCAGGAGGCCTGCAACTCATTAAGGGCTAACCTTGTGTGTGAGGGATTGAGACATTGTAACACTTGTAACACTTAGCTCGGGGGTGAGCAACTCGGGGGTGAGCAGAAAAATCCACCACAAGTGCAAGCATCCACTGAATCCGACTAAATTATATGTATTCGGATGAGTCGTGTCGAGTCTTAATGTATTGTTTGGAAGGTCATAACATGCTTGGATGATGTATGTATATTTGAATGTGAAAGTATATTTGATTGCATAATAAAACTATTTTTGGCTCTAGTTTACCCTTATGTTATTTGTTCTGTGTTCTGTTGTGTGGTTCTCTCTTTTTGCGATGATAATCAACTTATTGATATTAGCAGATGTGAGGAACACCCGTGGTCAACAGGGAGGTGATGGTTCCGCTACATAGCTTATTTGGGGTGGATTCTGTTAATTGGGCTCTCCTTTAGGGCTCTGACCCATGTGTTTTTGCTCCTGGGCTTTATTTCCAAATATTGTTGTTCTACCATTGTACTTGTTTGGCATCGTGGTGTACCCTTTTTCTGTTCGAACTTCCCTTGGATAACTATACGGAGTAAGGTTTAAACTTCTGGACCGCGTTTCTATATTATGAATATCACTTTTAATTCAAAATGTAAGATAATAAATTTATAATTTTTTTTTATTTTATATAATATTTAACTTTGTATTTTTTTTACTTAAAACTCATATTTGTATTATTCCGATAATTTCTTATGCAGTTGAAAATGTAAAATGTATAAATGTCATTGATTTAGAAAAACTTCTTTTTCCCACACTGGTCCACATAACTTTGCTCATTGATTACTAAAACTTTAATCTCTTTTTTCTTGACAAATTTAGAGTCTTAAGAAATTTTTTGAAGTTAGCGTTCGCCCGTGAATAGGATAAAAAAACATAATCTGGGTGGGTTTTTCACGAATATCAGTAACTTGTGTGTCTGTTTGTGTCAAGAGATGATGAAAGGGGTTACACAGGTTAAGATGGTCGCATAAGAAAATAGTACATTTTAAAATAAAATAATATATTCTTTATAAAATAAATAGAAAGTCTATAATATGTGCAAATAACATTTTCTCATCATCAAAATTTTAGAACTTGTAACACTTAAAAATCAACTAATTGTTTCTCATATAAATCTCTTCCGATCAATCACAGTCCGCCTTTTTAAATAAAATAAAAAAACAATACATTTTTTTATATTTTATTCCTCGTGAATAGAAATATTACATTTCATTTTAATTAATAAGATTTTATGTATCAATGTGAAACTTTTATTACATTATTATTATTTTAAAGTCGACAATTTTGTTCATAATCTAATGTTGTTTTCAAACTCCGTATTGCATGACTCATTTTGTAGAACACATTTTAAAATGAGTTAACATTTATGAATTAAATTTGTACCTTGCACAATTCTTTTTCTGGTTTCAAAAGAATCAGAAAATCTTTACTAGGAAAGATTTTGAGGTCTGAAGCGGTGATGGTTGGAGCAACAGTAGTTGTCTGCAACACACAAAGATGACAACTTGCTACGGCCAAAGGACAGAGAATAAGCCAATAAAACCTGCCACTGTCAAGCAGAATCACACATGGAGGTGGGTTTTTTCAATTCTCTCTCTCACGGACCTTCTTTCAAACAGGTTATCTCACTAGTAAGAAAAAATAAATAAAAATGGAACTCACATTGTTTCGAGTGATCAGTGGCATGAAAACGGAAGAACACGATGGTTGGAATGCTCTGGAGTGCCTCAGAGGGAGATTGCTAGCAGAGAGACATGCTTCAAAGGTTGCCAAAGAACAAGCAGAATCATTGTGCAACAAGGTCATTTTCATATTCATACATTGCTTCTTGTTTCCTTCATCAGATTATATAGATTAGAGAAAACAAAATGATATAACTTTCTAGTTTCTGCTTAATAAACTTTGTTCTGTGATTTTATTTTTGTCTCCCTAAAATTGAAAATCAAAATCTTGGGTTTTAGCAGTTCAATGAGCTGGAAAAGAAGCTTAAAGAAGAGATAAAACTAAGAGACAAAGCAGAAAGAAAGCTTAAGCTTTTAAAGAAGAAGCTTGAATGTTTCAATGTGTCTACCTCATCATGGCAAAAATGTCATTCGGGTGAGAAATGTGAACTCTTCTGCGGATCATCTTTATGTAGTGCAGTTTCGTTAGAAAATGGAGTTCGCAACCACAATGCTGCACAAGAACATGCAATCGTTCATACCCACAATAGTCCATTCACCCCCAAAGATGGTGATATTTCTCTGTTAGCTGATACTTCAAGTTGTATTTCAGACCTCGGTAACTTTCTCCCTCAAATACCAGGCAAGACACCAAATCAGAGCTCAGATAATTTGAAGAATGGCGAAATTAAGTGTTCAATTTGAAATTGGAGTTATTGCATTTGATGAAATTTTGTATCTTTTAATTGAATTTGTTGGCTGATTTCAATTGGTTCTATGTTAGGCTTTCACTTTCAAGCTCAAAATCATTGCGGAAAGGTTATAATTCTCAGGGTAGCAATGATTATTATGGCTCAAATCCAAACTCTGCTCAAGCTTCACCTGAAATTATTAGTCAGAATCCAAATCCTAGATTATAATAGCAGGTATTACATTAGAAAATGTGGAGACATTATATTAGATGAGGTAGTTTTTGTCCTTCAATTTAATCTGCTTGTGTTGACTAATTACCAATTTTCAACTTAAGATGTGTTTTGGCCTTTCTAGGTTTCTAGTTTAAGTTCAAAACCACCATGGCACTGCCATTAGTTGATGTGACTTTTCAAGCAACTTTGTAATAAGAAACCATTGAATTAAGAGTGTTTGAAGCCACAGATGCATAGAGAAGAAGTCCAACGAAAAAAGTTGGCACAAATTATGACTGCATATTGAGATATTAACAAGCAGTGTGCATTTTGGAATAGTGAATGGTGTGATAAGATGATTGGTGTGAGGCATTTACATTTTAAACTTGAACTTGTGAGCTTCAGCATTCGGCTCAGATGGCAAAAAAAATCAAAATCATTCATGGCAGCCAAACTTGTCTACATCATGGATACATCTCATTCTATGTTCAAGCTTATTCAAATATCATCTTACTTTTTCAAGCTTAACGGGGTTTGAAACAAAAATAATCAAACTGCTTTAAAACTAATGGGAGTTTGAAATTGTTGGGAAGTACGGGGTTTTGAGAGAGAGAGGAAGTAACAGGTTTCAAACTGCGTAGAAGTAACGGCGTTTACTAAAAATTCACTTTTATTTTTTACTCTCATCTTTTATTAACTTATAAAATCTTTTTTACAAATACTTAATTTTGTTGTATAATTATGTTAGGCAATACAATCCGTTGAATTCATATTCAAATCAAAATAAACAAAAGTTGAAAAGGAGTTAGTCAAATGTAGGTTATGGATTAATATATTATTATCTTCTATTTTAAAAGAATCAATAACTTATTAAAAAGATAAAAGATTGAAAGTTAAAAAATAAAAATCTAATGAGAAACGCAGAAATTTATAATTTTTTAAGGGTTACTAAAATCCCATGTTGATCCGTTAGTCACATCTGTTATTAAAGATAAATATTCAAATAGCATAACATAATTAACACCGGTTAAAATTAGTGACGAACGTATGTGTTTAAACGTGTATAATGTGTATAAATGTTATATATATTTTACTTCTCCTAATTTTATATATTTATTTTTTTAATTTTTAATTTTTATATTAAAAATTTATTAAATTAAAATTTAAATAATTTTGAATTAGTTTGCATTAATTTAAAATCTTAGATCGTTTGCTCATTAAAACTCCGAAACCATCAAATATAACTCAAGCTAAAAATAAATTTTATTATAGTGAATATATTAAAATTCAAAACTTTAGTTTCACATGAATGTTTATTTTGCTGGATTGTTTTTAATGATATTTTATTTGTAAAAAAATTCATTTTCTTTCTTTAAACTTACTGTAAATAATATTAACTTACCTAATTTCAAAAGAAGTATTATTTTCTTACTTAATCATTTTTTAAGTCTTGATAAGTTTGAGTATTTTAAATTCTTTTAATCCATCGAGTACTTAACTTTTATATTTTCAATTGAATTTTATAATTAATTTTCTGATAATATAGCTGTTATTTTGTTTTATCATTTTATTTATTTGTCTTCATAGTAATATATTTGAGGTTTATTTTATTTATTTGTCTCCATACGTAATATATTTGAGGTTATATATTGAATGTAGGAAATGATATAGCACTTAATGTGAAATGATGAATAAACACAATTTCTGTCATCACCATTAATTATATATTTTTGTTATTTATCAACAAAACTAATAAAAGTTATTTATGGTTTATTATTGGTAAGAGTGATAAAATTAGCTAGGTCCAACGAGTCTGTCGTTAAGTCCGTAAAGAGAAAGATGGATTGGGTTAGAATTTTAATCCGTTAGCTCATATTAACCTTACCTTTTGGATTACATGATCGGTTGGGCGACGGCTAACCTGTGGCCCATCAATATCAAGTAAAACACGTTGGTCCATGTCCCGTTTCAATTTTTTTGTTTTTTGCTTCTTCACTTTTATTAATAGTTAACATGAATAATAAAATCAAAGTTCTTAAGAATTTATATTCATAAATGAATATGTGATTTTTATCTTCGTATATTACTTTAGTGTTCTCTTTTTTATCATTTCTCTTCTAATCAATAATTTAGTAGGTAATTAAATTAAAAAAAAAATCTTTAAATTAAAGAAGGACGGACGGACTAGTCCATCCCTACCTGGTTTAAACGGACCAAAAACAGGTCCAGCCAAAACGGGTTGAACTGACTCGCTTTGTCATCCCTAATGATCTGTAATACCATTATAGTCTCATAATTGTTAACTCATACAAGTAAAATAGATAATTAAAAATATAAAAAAATTATTTAATAAGCAAAAATTTTAATAAAATGTAATTAAAATATTAAATTTATTATGAATTTAAAATTTAATTGAACTTTATGTTTTATATATTTTTAATAAAATAACATTCACACTATTTTACTTCCATTTTATGATTAAATTGGTAAATCCTTAGTAAAACAAGATAATAATACAAGATGAAAATGAGCTCAACCTCTAACTTCTATTTAACAACACAAAAAGTAAAAGATAGAAAAATATGAATATCAAAAGAAAATAAGAGTAATGAGAAAAAAGGGATAGAAAGGGATTAGGGATCCTATGGAATGTACTAGATACAACAAATTAATAAAGGTAGGTGGGGAAAAACAAGACCTATGGAATGTACCAGATACAAATATTTAATACCATATGCCATGGTTTTACATTTCTTGGTATATTGTATGATCTTGTTCCTTGTCTATTGCTAAGGTGGTTTGGTTTGAGATATGGCATTGTTATGTGGTTACATTCTCATGATTATGTGTTTATTTCATGTGAACATGTTACTTGTCGTAGGTCAAATGTTGGTTTGCTTTCTTAAGTAACTCATCATGCTTAATTACTTTATTTCAAACTTAGTCACAATATAAATGCCCAATAATTGCGTGACTACATTATAAGGATACATTTATTTCAATCCCAAACATGCACGGGATGTTATCTTCAATGTAAAATGATAAATATTTTATATTATTTTTTGTAAAATGATCTTTTTTTATCTAAACTGTGGTTTTCAATAAAAACATTAGAAATCATATTTTATTTTATATAAAGCATAATATTTTTTTTATTAATTACAATCACTCCCATTATTTTTATACGTAAAGATAAATAAATAATATGATAAGTAAGATAACGATTACATCATTAAAGTTAAATGATAAATAAATAAAATGTAAATTATAAAAAATTGAGTACTCAATAAATACAAATATTAATAAATAAAAATAATAAACTTTTTAAAAAAACATCAAATTTAACTATCTCTAAAAAATATAATTGTCTAAAATTACTTAAAACTAATTTTTAAAATATAAAATTATATAAAAATGGATTTAAAAATATAATCCCAAATAAAATTACATCATGAATATTAATTATAACTAAAAAATAAAATCAAATAAATTTTACTACAAAATTTAAATCTAAACAAAAGTTTAATTCCATAAGTTTAAACAAAAAACGTAATCTATTAATCAAATAACAATAATTTTTTTAATGTTTTATAATCAATTATTTTTCTTTATTCACTTCTTCATTTGATTCTAATAAAAAAGTATTTAAATAAAAAATTATTAATAATATGCACTGAAAATTTTATAGATACTATGATATTTATTTTGTCTCGTTAACAAATAAGTATAAATATATATTCTAATTACCGATTAGTTTCCATTGAAGGTACGTCTAATACTGATGGCAGATTTTATATGGTAATATCTATGTTACATGTTTTTTTATCACCCTTGAAAATAAGACTAAGAAATAAATGGTAATAGAGAAATCAAGAGTTAAGTTTGAGATGAAATACTTGGAAAAGATAAGTTCCTTCATTAGGATGCATATTTTAAAGTTAGGATAATATATGTTAATTTTGAAAAGGAAATATTTTAATCTTTTAAAAGTGGTTATCCAATTCATAGATTATCCACGAGAGACATTTATAACTATATTGCAAATGTGTGATCCTTGAACAGTGAAATAAAGCCTAGGAATAGTGTTTTTGAAGAAATAAGGACAATTATCCATGGAGGTCCATACAAATGTCAACTACGTAGGACCCATTGTAGACAAAAAATTCACATTGCATGTGTTTTGGGAGGAAAATTGGTAACATGAACTTGGAAAGAAATGTTGATTTTGAGATATTATAGATGAAGATTATACTCACTCACCCCAGAATATAGCACAAACATCTTATGCAATTATGCTGCAATAACAATAACATAATTAGTATTGTCTACAATTTAGTACAACTTAACCAAACAAAAAGTTGATATAGATAGATAAAATATCAGATAATCGCTTCATAACTTTTGGATAAATAATTTCAAGAGAATACTCTATCAATTTAGAGAATTTAAAATGTTTTATCATAATATATATATATATATATATATATATATATATATATATATATATATATATTATTTGGATTAAAAAATTTAAACTAAATTTAAACTGTCAAATTTTATTAGATTAATCCAATTGTATTAGAAGTAAAATTTAAAATCTAACTCAATCTCATTAAATCGGTTTGTAAGGTGATGTTTGTACTTCACTTATATATTATGAAATTGTCAATTTATCTTTAGTTGATGTGAAACTTTTAACACATTCTCTCACGCCGAGTTATATATATCTCATGCATGGGTCTAGAGATGGGTGATCCGTAGCGGTCCCATAACGGGTGGAACAGAATGTTCGAAAAATCTCGCTATGATAGACTTTTAATTATATCTCTGATACCATATTAGAAAATAGATTTTAAAGCCTAACTCAACTCAAAAAATCGACTTTATAAGATGAGATTTGCACCCCACTTATATACTATGCAATTATCACATTATCTCTAGTCGACGAGGGACTTCCAACAAATTGCTTAATATTAGATAATTTTAAATTTTATTTTAAAAAGTAAAAAAGTCTTCATATTCTTGAATTCTTTTTTTGTTCATTACATTTTTTTTTTCTTAACTTAATTTTAATAGGGCAGGGACAAAACTTTTATATGACTGAGAGAAGCTATGGCTTCTCAAAGTTTTCTTATTTAACTTTTATATATTTTTTAAAATTATATTTATATTAATTTTAGAAAAATTTCTTAAAATTTAAAAAATGTAAAATGATGTCCACATTCTCCTCCTTCTTTTATTTACCTTTAAGTTTCACTCTGTCCATTTTTCTCGTACTTCTCTCTCTTCCTGTGTCAATTTTCTTATTCGGTCTCTTATCCTTCTCAAATTCAAATTGCATCGCGATAAAATTGAGGAATTAAGCTAACATTTTGGATTAGTCAATTTTCTATTTTGGGTAAGTTCGTTTTCTACCTTTTTTGAGTAATCTAGTTTTCTTTTGCATGCCATAAATTGGTCTACCGTGCATCATTGGACGATGATAAAATCATATTAAAAAATTTATAATAAAGAATAAAATAATTTATTCTTTTTTCAAAATGAAGGCTTGTGATGAAATGAAAAAGCTACATCTATATCAACTAAACTTGATAAATTTCATAAAAATTAAAGAATTGAAGAAAATGAAAAATAATTCTCGAAGTTCCTAGAATTATATATAATAATTTTGAAAATTTTTTAAAACATGACATGAGGAATTATTCTTAAATTTGACAATACTCACTAAATCAAATTAATAAAATACGAAATCATGATGTATGCTTGTTTTGAATAGACAAAATAATTATGTTTAATTAAAAAAGTAATTTATGTGTAATTTTTTGTCAAGTTTTCTTATTTGTGTCATCGACTTCATTGAGACCGAAACATTATTAGGATTATTAGTTTTTAGTTGATATTGGTTAAAGTATTTTTTTCATTGATGTTAATAGGAATTATATTTTCTATTTAAGTTGTTAGATTTATTTTTGCAGGCCTTTATTTCTTTTGTTTGATATTAATTAGAGTTTTCATGATCAATTTTTGGGGGAGAATATTTTTTTAATTGAATTTTTTTCAATTAATGTTTGTCATTATTACTTTTGTATAAATTTTTGAAGTGATTTTTTTATTATCAATAAAAATATTATTTTTGTGTCATGTTAGAATATTTTTCTGTTGTTAAATTGGAAATTTCTCCACTAACATTAATTACAAGATTGTCTTTTTACTGATGCTAATTGGAGAAAAATTTCAGATAACATTGATAAAAAAAAAAAACTCTTCAAAAGACCATTATTAACCAACATCATAAAAATAACCTTGATGTCGGACTAAATAATTATGATGGATACCTACCGAAAACAATCTCTATTAATATCAAACTCCAAATGTTTTTGCAAATATCATTTGAAAAATAATAACGAATTTTGAAAAAGAAAAAATAACATCAACCAAAATCATCTATAAAAAAAATATTGATATTAATACTTTAAACTTTTAGCAATTATTTTTTTTAATAATGTTTACATTTAGTTAAAATACGTTATTCAATTGATAAATTTAAAACTCGCTAAATTTAAATTATCTAATTTAAACAAAATATTTAAAAAAGAAAATAATTTTTAAGTAACATCAATTAAACATTTGAATATCTTAAAAGATTATTAAATTCTCCATTCAAATCCAAGATAAAAGAATTCTAATAAAATGATTTTGGTATCTTACCTTTGGTCAATAAGAGGAATTATTCTCCAAAACTCTTACAGTTAATTATCATGAATCATGGTAATTAATTATTAGAGGTTAGTTCCTTGTCTAGTCAACATAATGATTAGAGATTTAGAGATAATTATTTATACATGATTTACTTTCTTTATTTATGTAATTACACCCGAGCTTAATTTTATATTTACATATGTCGAAACTCTCACATTAACATTAATTAGTGATAAGGTTAGTGATAAGGTTAGGATACAAAATATAAATATATAAGTGAGGGTAAATCTCACCTTATAAATTAGTTGTTTAAAACTAAATTAAACTTAAAGTTCACTGCTTACTATAATATCAAAACCATGAGTTTGTGTCTATCTTAGCAAGATTAGTTGTTTGTTGAACCAATTGTTTTACTCGTTATAAGACCCCACTCATTAATGTTTAATGTTACGTCTGAGATGTAAAAATCTCAGTGTGAGGGAAGTGTCTTAGAAGTCTCACATTAATCAGTAATAAAGACAATTTACAGCATATAAATGGATGTAAATCTCATTTTACAAGTCAATTTTGTAAAATTATTTTAAACTTATAATCCACTTCTTAACAACATATAATCATTCCTTAATTTAGTTTTTCCATTACCGTAATAATGATCCCTTAGTTTATGTTAGCCTTATTTATTAATTTATTAACAATAATTAGAAAGAAATGAAATACAACATTTTCTCCAACTAATATAAAGTTGGCACTCACATTAGTAGGGTAAATAACAAATGTGGTAACATGCACGGTGTCATTTGCTATGCCTCTCCTTTCTCACTACAAATAGGACAACACACATAATTAATAACATGTTATATGATACACAAAATGCACCAATATGACACTTATAGGACTTCACTCTCCACCTTTCAATTCACACTTCCCTCTATGCCCTGTTTCTTTCTCTTCCCACAAACATCACAAAAATCATTACATACGTAAACATGTTATGTTTACACAAATTTGATAACCCAACATGTGAAATCATTTCATACGTAAACTGTTATGGCGTTATCATGTGAAATAAGTTCAATAAATAAATTTATCACTTCTTTAACTTACATTCTTTTATATGAATTCGACCCCTCTTTCAAACTTGTTGGATCCCATTGTTCTTGTCCTTTTTTCATCAATCCCTTTCTATTATATATTTTTTTTCTTTCACGGTATTAACAAAATCCTTGATGAAGTAATATTGGCTTTGTTGGCCTCGAATGGAAAAGATTTACACAAATTTAAAAATGAATTATCAAGAATTATAGTCGAGGTTTCTAAAATTAAGATTTAGGGATATGAAAGGAATTTGAAGATATAGGTGTCACATAATCACTCACATCAACTCCATATCATATTATATGAGGCAAGTTGAATGTCACTTTCACAAATAATTGAAACAATGAAGGATTATACGGAAGTGGAAAAAGGTTTTTTTTTTAAGAATTCGTTTGAGAAAATAATTATTAATATAGGAGAATTTATATAGACTAGAAATAAGATGAATTTACATTATATAAAGTTTTATTTTATAAGTCAGTTTAATTGAATTAAGTTAGACTTAAATTATATTTTTTAAGACGGTATAAGTGTAATCCAAAATATATCTAACAAAATTTATTGTTTGTTAGACATATTGTATTATATTTATGGGACTATCAACTATTATTTAGTCTGTTGCTTGAGATTTAAATGTCTCAACTTGAGATATGTATTGAATATTCTACATAGAATACAGATAAGATAAATTTTCGGTATATAAATCATACAAATATCACATTTAAATCGATTTTGTAGGGTTAAGTTAAACTTAAAATGTATTTCTTAAAAAATAAATATGATAAACCTTTGTAGAATAAAAAAGTTATTGAAGGCATTGGAGTATAATAAAGCAGTTAAAGAGTTGTTGGGCATTCTAGTCTTACTACCTTGGAAATAAAGATAGCATGATGAGTTGCTTCACAAAGAAAGACCAAAAATTGACCCATACGAGTAACATGCATTCTAATAATCGAGCATCCCATGTACTAGTGTTATTGTATTATTAAAAATTTCGTTGCAAAGTTTTTGTTTCAAATTCAGATCTTCCAAACTCTTAAATATGAAATTGACCTCTCACACTTTAAAATCTAAGAATAGATTGTCAAGGATTTAAATTTTAAATTTAGTTTTAATATTCTATCAGTAAATAAAATATTTCAGGAATTAATTGAGATATTCGACGTCTTAGAAAATTAAACAATAAAATTGAACATTCAGTCCTCAACAATTTTTTTTTTAAATTAATCACCTCAATTTCTTCACGAATTTTCAACTAGAGTAAATGGATCATTATAAAAAATTATGACGAGGTTTTAAATATTATCCATTAACGTGTTAAAAACTACAAAAAATTACGAGGATGGACGTGCGTCTCATTTTTTAAAGTCTTAATGCAAAATCATTTATAATAATTTTCATGGGAAGTTACATAAAATAATGTGATCGTTTTTCACAGAATAAAATAATATGAACTTATTATTATAATATTATGGTTTTCAAGTCATATGTACGATTTCATTTATGAAATCCATTATTGAAAAAGAAACTGTTTATTCTTGTCGTACATGCAGGATTTTAGAGATCAAGAACCATGTGTTTCTCTATCACAATCTTAATGAATTCCGTTATCCTTTGTTTCATCTTTTAATCTATTAAAATTGGCTTCAATAAATCTCATTTCTATGACATTTTTGTTTTTAGAATTTAATATATAATTTTAGATACTCAACATATAATAGTTTATTACGATAAAAATACCTTGAAGGACAAGATAAATGTAAAAGTATTATAAGAATTTATTAAAAGCATAATAATAGAGGTGAAAGAAAAAAAAATTAATAGACTTAAACAAAGGTTCTATAATCTATTAGATACCTAAATATTTGGTATGCAAAACAAAAGTAGGTCTATATTAGACCTTCAAACTCATTTAATATGTTATCAAATAATTCTATTAATTAAATTTTTAAATATTATATATATATATATATATATATATATATATATATATATATATATATATATATATATATATTGAAACACTTGACAAGTTCAAAATCACAAATGTTAATCAAAGTCAATTCTGCAAACAAACAAAGTTTTGTGACTAATAAATCAATTCCAAAATACAGCTATCTTAAGACAAACTACTATTGTTTATGAGAGGCCCTTAATTTCTTACTTGTTTTGTCATCAACTATACTACTGTGATTGTTACGTATCATCATTATTTTCATATTTTCACTTAAAAACTAAAAGAAAAACAACATAATTAAAGCATCTCATATATTTTTATATTTTTAATCAAGTCTTAATTTGTTATATTCGATTGTTAAAACTTTTTATATTTTCAATTGAATTCCTATTATCGACCAGAACAATTAAATGATTCGATTATGTAGTCTCAATCATAACCTCACGGACTTGGAAAAACAAAAAATAAAATAAAACTCCAAAACATCAATTGTTCTATCAAATTATATGGTTTCGTGTTTACACATGGTTGTTTATTTTTGCTTTTGTATTTAATTTAAAAAAAATCAAACAATGTAAATTTCTATGAAAGTAGTTAGGGTTATAAACCTTAAACCCTAAATTTTAAATCATTACATACCTAACTTGACATCAAAATAGATAAAGATGTTTTACACTCGATATAATTAATAAGCTCCTCTTAATAAACTTAATTGAACTGTTTTTATCTATTGTCTGTGTACACACACATAAATAATTAAATGACATATACTCAACTTAAAATTATAAAAATTTGAAACACACCCAATAGAATAAAGTTTATAATAGAAATTAAATTAAAAAAAATTCAAACTTTTCAATTGATTAAAATTACCTCAACCCTTATTTCACATAGAGAACTTGATGAAATATACTAACAAAAATACCAAAAAATAGGTCTGAATCAGTGGTTCACTTCAAACATGTCAACTTGGTCTATCTTGTATATATCAGGTTTCATCAAACACCCTATAACAATAATTAAAAAAATAAAAATAAAAAATCAACATCATCATGAGCAGGAAAGTATGGTAGAAATCTGAGGATATGAATAGATGTTATAAAACGATGAATAATTTAATTTGGATGTATGTTTTATATGTTTCCATATTGAGTGAGGTTGAGTTGACAAGGCCACCTGCAAACCTGACTATTCATTGAAAATCTGCTAAATACTATATATATGTTCTATCATGCGTCCTGTTTTCTAAGTATTCTCTGAAGAGCACGCATCCAAATTTATTATAGGTGGAACCCATGCAAACCCATCATTCACTTTGCTACTATCCATAACCACAATATATAATCGACAAATCCTTCAATACCCATTTCTCTTTCCATAAACTATTTTGCTGGCTAACTAATACACCTTCACCAAATTATCATACAATACAAGTTACAACCACCAATGTTGAAGTTGATGGAATTTCAAAACCACACTCTGTTGTTGCATACAGTGAATGCATGCATCATTTCAAGTTCCAAGATGTCTTCATCCGCGTATATATACCTTTTCTGATGTCTACAGCTCAAGTCTCTCATCAATCACCCTTCTCAATCATAACTTTCAAACCTTATACACCAAAAGGGTTGTGTTTAGGTCAAGGATTAGTCTTAGCCAGTTAGGATTTAAATATCTGTTAAGACAGGGATTAGTCTCTGCCTAACAAAGTTGCATCCAGAAAATAGTATTTATGAAAAGAAAATGTTGCAGGCTTTATTAGTCCATGATGTGTGCTGGTAGGTGAGGTTTTTGACTGCATAAAGAAAAAGAAAATATCAGAATAATACAGATTCATTATGCAGTGAGTCGGTGACAGAAAAAATGAAATGACCAAACAGGAGAAATTGGGTGAATGAATTTGGTACTATATTGGATATGACATACAGTCCGTTTTTCTTTTCCTGGTTAAATTTGTTAGGTTAAAGCCAAAGTGAACTTTGCCATTTTACTTATTTGACCACACTGGAACATGTTTGTGGAAAAAAGTGTTAAAGGACCACTTTTTAGACATATTTTACTCCTGATATTGTGCTGTCTTGTGTTGTGGTGTTCGGTTTTTCCAATTTTTCCTCGTCACATATTTACACTTACCTAGATTTTTATGTTTTGTTACAACTGAGACGTGTGGGAAAGTATTGCAGAGTTAAACAAAGTGATATGTGGCAGAAATGTGGAGATAAGTATTAGAGAGGAAAAAATTGAAGTGCATGAACCAATGATGGTAAAGGGTGAGAAAACCCGTGGGTCCTAGAGTCTAGATTAGTAAAGTGATGCATTATCACGAAAGTTAAAGCAGGGAAAAGTGGACGTTTACCCAGAAAAATGGAAAGTGGAAGAGGTAGACAAGCAAAGTTACCTAACACTTAGGATTATACCTTTTTAATGTGATGGAACTGAAATCCTAGCCATGAATGGCTTTTGGAAACCCACATGGCCACAGAACATTAAAATCATGTGGGACAAATGAAAGGACATGAGTTACAATGTCAGAGTTTGTAGTTTAAATCTCTTTTCATTTTCTGATCTTAGATCTAGTCTCAGTGCTCTGAAGATCCTCTGTCAAAAACATCCAAAACCCTTTTCTTATCCATTGCTCCCTTTTATCACTCAAATCTTAGACCAACTCTGCCATATCCAAACCTTATGTGCTTTTACAGCTAACTCTGCTGCTCAAAATTGGCACACGGAGAAGTTCTGAATGCATGCTGCTCAGGTTCAAGGTACATACAACCAAAAGGCCTCAGTATTCTCTGAACTTGCATGAGAGTTACTTGCCTTGTCATCCCAAGGTATACTTCTCAGTTAGTTTGCCCCATACCAGTTTGGCTTTTACCGAAAATTTGTTCTTATCCTATGATGTCTGCTTTTCCTAGGTATATATATAACACAACTTCAGGATAAGAGACCGTGTGAAGAAGCATAAGCAGCTCAACAAAACCTCTTCTTATTTTATTACTTGCAAAAAAAGTATGGTTAGATTCTGCTGGAAGCCAGCTTCTGTGGGTGATGACGGAGATGTAAATGGGAGAGTTGAGGGACTCTTATGGTACAAGGATTTGGGGAACCATCTTTATGGTGAATTCTCCATGGCTGTGATTCAAGCTAATAGTTCATTGGAGGATCGTAGCCAACTTGAATCTGGACCCTTGACTTCTGACTATTTGGGTCCTCAAGGAACCTTTATTGGTGTATACGATGGCCATGGTGGTTCCGCAGCCTCACAGTTTGTCACTGACAATCTCTTCGCCAATGTCAAGAGTATGATGATACGCCCTCAACTTTTACTATAACAATTTTTTCTGTCTAATTGAACACTGTCAAAATCCGTTAGTATTTTCTTGCTTGACCCAAATATTCTGAAACTAAATCCATTACCGGGACCACAATTGCAAAGTAGCGTAATTTGGACCATACTTTTGACACTGTTAATGATTTTAAATATAAGCCAAATAGAAACAAGCATCCGTAGAAGTTTAACAACCACTTTTCTGTGTAAAGCAGGTTTCGCAGCTGAACATCAAGGCATATCAGAGAATGTTATACGAAGGGCCTTTTCTGCAACAGAAGAGGGTTTTCTGTCTGTTGTGAAGAAACAGTGGCTGAGCAAGCCACAGATTGCATCTACCGGGACATGTTGTTTGGCAGGGATAATTTGCAATGGCAGGCTATATGTTGCAAATGCAGGAGACTCGAGGGTGGTGCTGGGGAGAGTAGAGAGAGCAACAAGGGAAATAACAGCGATTCAATTGTCTGCAGAGCACAACGTTAACATCCAAATGGAGAGAGATGAAGTTCGGACAAGGCACCCTTATGATCCACAAATCGTGGTTAAGAAACACAATGTTTGGCGTGTGAAAGGCCTCATACAGGTAAAAATTTCATAGCATTAGTTGTTAAGTGGTTCCTTGTTGATTGTTGAGAAAAAACATGAGAATTCTTATTTAACACAGATTTCCCTTTGCAGGTTTCAAGATCCATAGGTGATGCATATCTGAAGAAACAAGAGTTTAACAGGGAGCCTCTGCCGAATAAGTTTAGACTACCCGAACCCTTCTTTAAGCCAATTCTTAGTTATGAACCAGAAATATCAGTGCATAAACTTGGCCCAGAAGATCAATTTCTCATCTTTGCTTCTGATGGTTTGTGGGATCAACTTAGCAACCAAGAAGTTGTGAATATAGTCAGCAATAGTCCACGCAATGTAAGGTTCCTTTTCGTGTGTGTGTGTTCTTTTATGATGCAGAAGTTATTTCTGAATATTAATGGTTGGTGGTAATTGGTGTTGCAGGGTATTGCAAGGCGACTTGTGAAAGCTGCACTTCGAGAAGCAGCAAGGAAGAGAGAAATGAGAGTGTCAGATCTGCAAAAGATAGAAGAAGGAGTGAGGAGACACTTCCACGATGATATTACAGTTATTGTTGTATATCTAAATCCCAAACTCGTAGATAATAGTTCTCTATTGGCTTCTCCTCTTTCGATCAGAGGAGGTGGCTCAGCCAATTTTTAGTTCAAACAATTATGGTCTTCCTCTGTTTACACAATTGTTACCCAAACAACATAGTCAAATAACATAACATCAAACTTCCACAACCGCACCAGCATGCTTCTCAACTCCTTCAAGTGAAGCACTTTGTGATTGATTATTGTCGAACCGTAAAATATGATGAAATAAATTTCTCAAAACCTTTTCTCAAAGGATGCTAAAGAACATAAGATTGTGCTGATAGAGGAATTTAAGGAAATAGTAAAAATTTGTCATTTAAACCTCTCCTTTCATAAATGTTTCTGAATTTGAAATTTAAGAAAAAATAAACAGCATAGGTGGCCACACTGTGTTTATTAATCCTCCACGCAACAAGATAGAAAAAAACATGTCCTTCGACCATTGCAACTATTTAAGAAAAAAAAAATATTAAAAATGCTAGATACATTTTGCTACAATGAATTAAGAAAATAAACTGCTTATTTAATATTGTTACCATATATATTATACAATACGACTACGAAAGACACTTAAAAGGCAAAAAATTAAAATAGTATGAAACATGTTAAAGCCGAACGCTAACAAAGTATTGAAATCTTTCTCTAGCTATTAAACTACAATTTTTTTTTATAAGTGTAGTGAATATAAATAATAGTATTGTAAAATTTATAATGATCTATATTCCTATAAAGGAAAAGAAAACATCAAGCCTGGCTTGTTGAAATTTTATTTTGAAAAGCCTAACCTTTGTAAATGTGAGTAATGTGAGTAGCGATTAGTGTCCTACACATACAAACACAAAATATATGCACTTCACTTTTAGATAGTTGAGCATAGGGATGTCAAAAATATTCGTACCCCTGGGTATCCGTGGATAAAATCCGCAACGAATAAGAAACGGATATTAAAAATGAATACCCGCTACCCGCGGGTACAAATATTTTTGATACCTACATGTTAACGAGATGAATATGGGTATCATAGTATTCGTACCCGTTAATCTTCAATTCACAAAAATACTCTCACATATATATATATATATATATATATATATATATATATATATATATATATATATATATATATATATATATAAAAAAAACAATTATGTT
>Ga0214542_1003826_pt1 | contig 30245 bp, 9 predicted proteins | sample CNSS1metaG_FD_160096 | JGI IMG/M metagenome (GOLD analysis project Ga0214542, IMG submission 160096) | Root nodule microbial communities from cowpea collected in UCLA plant growth center, Los Angeles, California, USA - CNSS1 | ecosystem: Host-associated > Plants > Roots > Nodule | place: USA...
ACTTGTAAAATTAACCGTTAATTTTTAAAAATTTAATAAATAATTAAATTGTAAAGGGTAAAATTGGAATTATGAAATGTGGACACAAAAGAGGGAATCCCCTTTATATATAGTTATAGATAGATATGGATAGATATAAAAATTTATTTATTAAATAGGTATTTTTGATGAATAATTAGTTAAATTTAAGAAAACAATTATTAAGAAAAATAAAACTAAAAAATAAAATTGTGTACAATCTTTCTTTGGTATAGATAAATATAATTTATTTTTCAAATCTGGGATTTTCTTCTAAATATTTTAATATATTTGTGATAATATTTTCTTAAATGTTTCAAAAAGAATTTAAAATGCAATTCTGTGCAGCAAATAGATTTTGGGATGTTGAGGTGTAACAAGAAAACTGTTGTCATGCATACTTAATTCAAGCCCAGCCCATTTCGGTTTGGTTTTCTTCTGGGTGATGGAAGAAGACAGTTAGGTGTGGTGTTTTTTTTTTTTTTTTTTACTGTAATTTCCTTCCTGCATAATTTATCTAATTTAAAACATATTTTAAAGGTAAGCAATTTAAAAACATGTTTTAAATTATATAATTTATAAATCTAAAATATATTTTTAATTTTAAAGATTTAGAGATTTATGATAAATTATGCAATCAAAAATGTATTTTTATATTATCTATAACAGATTTAGAAATATAGTTATTAATTCTAAAATATAACTCAGGTGATAAAACTGCAAAAAGAAAAGTTGATGTAGAGATGAAATAGGCTCTTAATTTTTGTCGCCATTTGTGCCCCAAAGCAAAAGCACTAGACTATCTCCATTGGACTAAACACGTGTACACAATTCATAAAACACACGCACTGCGCTCGCGGCTTTTCTTAGCCACGTTGCCGCTTTTACTCTTAACGTGCGCCACCTCCACCGTACCCACGACGGAAGGAATTCCATTTTGTCCGATCCGATCGTCCGAACCCTAGCTCTCAGTGATTCCCTTACTTTCACTTTGCATCAAAATTCCGATTCTCTCATCGTTGAACTCGGAATATCATATTATGATCTTCAAATTGTAGAAACAGAGAACCAATTTTTGACTTTTGTCGACGTCGGATAAGATGCAGAGACGAAGTCCTCCAAAGCACAGACACGATGGAACTTCGCCGCTGCCTCTCGGCATGGATTGGAGTCCCGCGCCTCGTAAATGGGTTAGTTGTCTTATTCTTCTAATTTATTTTTAGTTTTATCCGCGATCGAATGAAGGAGTTCTGTTTTCATCAATCAACCTCCTTGTTAATACTTTTCTCACTGTTATCATCGACGATCAAAGAGTTAATTGTTGCTCCCTAGGTCTCTATTGTCGAGATTTGATTTATGCGTGTGATCTTGATGACTGTATTTGCAAGCATAGTAAGTGTGAATTTTATTCAGCCAGTAGGGTGTGCCATTTTTCTGTTTACCATGTGCCAATGGTGCTTACCAATCTCCATGTGAAGCTTGGCTGAGATAATAAACTCTTTTTCTTAAATTGAAAAAATAGCAGCTGTATGTCAAATGTCAAATGGACATTGACAGGATTATACGGTATATATTACCGTCCTAGGCCATACTATAACTTCGCATAAAAGGGAGGAAAATTGTCTCAAATTCACTTGGGCCAGTGGAAAGTCTTATATGCATGTCTTATTTCCTGAGATTCAATTTATATGTCTATTGTGGAAATTCACTAATGCTAATCGGTTATAAGAAGAAATCTAACATGACATCAAAGCCTATAACTCATTTTCTTTGTTTCTATGGTCTGTGGAGGAGATCTCCAATGTTTCCATAGTTTTTGTAGTTTCCTTCCATGGAAAGTCCAGCCTGGTGTGTTCAATTACTTGGATGCAGTTTACATACCTATTGTGCAATTTTATTTAATGTCAATTAGTTTTAAGGTAAAATACAACATGTTTTTGAAGCCTAGAATTAAGTTGCTTGTGTGCTTTGGTGGACGTGCTCTCTACGACTTCCACAGTTTCCTTCCATGCAAAATCCCACACAGATTGTCTCTGTTAATGTGGTGCAGTTTATTGGTGTGTAAATAAATAAAAAAAAAGCAAGGATGTTCCTTAGTTAGTCAGCCATAGATAGTTCATAGCTGTTTGGTAGCTGCCTATAAACAAGGGAGGTTATTGTATTCTAGACAGCTGAATCAATTATTTCATGGTTAAAATTGATATTTTTTCTCTTTTTGGGACTTCTGGAATGTTAAAACATAAAAGCCAAACACCCAACACAAGTTATTTTAAAATCCAGTGTCCAAAAATCATTAAAACTTGAACGACATAGTTGTCTTCTCAATGAATCATGCATGAATGATGTGTTATACCCAAAATCTGAAACGTCTTCTACTCTAAGTACTAAATCTTCCTTTGTCCTGAAATTAGGTGTGGAAACCACCACCTTGACAATACATCTTCTTGTTGGTCCTCTGTTTTTCATAGTTATGACTTGATTGACATTCTTTCTTATGGTTATGGTGAACTTAAGTTTGATTGAGTGTTTTTAAAGTTCAACTATGTGACTAATCTATTTTATTTTTTCATGTTATTTGCATGGTTATATGTGTTATATTTATGTAAAGTAGAATCTAGTATCCATTTTATGATCCAACGATTTATGATCTTGTGAGTCTTTCACTATCTCAACCATAATCTTGAGTTTGACTACCTTAATGAGAATACAAGCGCAAATTATATGGAAAACACTGAAAATCCTCATTGATAACAATTGTTATTTCATGGAATATGATTTAGACAAGAGGTTGGGATGGAAGGAGAATGGGGCCGAACTATTTGCAGTGGAGGAAGCTAGAGGGAGGAAGATTGAAGGCGTATGCAATGCGGAAGCATTTTGAAAGGAAAATTTGCATGATGAAAATTTAACCTTTGATTTAAGGATTTGCATGTATGACATGGTGATGCAAATCTTGAGAGATTTTTTTTTGGTGAAGAGAAGTGCACATTTGCAGCCACCAAGGTGAAGTATTTAGGGCATATCATTAGTGAAGGAAAGATTTGTGCTGACTACTCTTAGAAGACTGAATCATACATAAATATGAAGCAGCAGGGAGCTTTCCTTTGGTTGTCTTATGGGCACTTCATCAAGAATTAAGGAGCTCTGGCCCAATCATTGACTAGTTCACTCAAGAAAAAAAGGGTTTAATTAGTCAAAGTCAGCATCACAAGTCTTTTAAATAGTGAAAAATGTGCTAGTTTCAGCACCGGTTTTAACAGTCCCAGTATTTTTCAAAGGATTTTGTAGTGAGAACTGATGCTTGTGAAGATGGTTATGACGCCGTACTTTTGCAACAGGGGAAACCTTTGGCATTTTTTGGTGAAGCACTGGCCCCACAGTATCAATCTTCTAATAGGGAACCAAAACATGACGGTGAAGTAGTTCATAACAGATAATTGTCTTGAATTTTGTTTGGAATTGTTCAACAATTTCTGTAAGGAGAATAGGCCTAACTGAGAGGTTTAATAGGAACATTCTAGACTAGGTGTGATGTTTGTTGTTGAGTATTGGAGTTCCAAAGGTAATTGGCAACATTTCTCATAATGGTGTTGGAAATCTCATGTTGACTAGGGATAAGGCCAATTTGTAATATATAAGTGGGTGCAAACCTCACCTTACAAGCCGGTTTTGTAAGGTTGAGTTAGGCTTAAAGTCCACTTCTTAACATGGTATCAGAGCCAAGTTAGAGCTTATGTGTTGTTTGTTGGATCTATTTTGCTACGCGCTATTGGACCACCCAACAATGCCTAGTCCCATATTAGAGATGTATATGTCTTGGCATGAGGGTGTGTGTTGGAAGTCTTACATCGACCAGAGGTAGGACTATTGTACGGTATATAAGTGGGGTAAACCTCACCTTACAAGCTGGTTTTGTAAGATTGAATTAGGCTTAAATTCCTGCTCCCAAGGGGTGATTTAGGAGTGCAAGCAACATATCAATGCTAGAAATTCCTCTTTTGTGGAAAAAGATGGTTGAAGAGGTCTAGTATTTTATTGAACACTATGATACATGTGTACAATGTATATATGAGATATTTACTGCCCTTGGACTTTTTCTGCCTCATCCTATTGATAGTCAGATTTGGTAGAGTATTATAATGAATTTTATCGAGGGCCTTTCCAAATTCAGTGGCATGGATACCATTTGGGTTATTATGGATTGTATGAGAAAGTATGCTCATCCTGTTTTCCTTTCACATGCAACACTTCCTTAGTATTTCATGAATCAGATTGACAGAATACATGAAAGAACCATTGCATAAGTAATTTTGTGGTGGATGCACTTGACAGAATATTTGCAGTAAGAGAATCAGTAAGAGGAGTTCTTAAACATCACCTACATATTGTTGTAATGTGATTAAGCAAAAAACAGATTCGAGAAGGCTTTATAAGGATTTACAGATTGGACAGTGGGTGTTCTTAAAGCTTCTGCAGCAACAAGATGCTTCAAAAACTTGCTACTAGGTATGGACCTATAAGATTCTGAAAAGTTGTACCCATAACCCTCTATTAAGCAAATACATCCTCCCATTGACTGTTCAGCTATACCATGTACTATGTTTCCTAAAGGGATTCTCAACAAATGCATAAGGGATGTATAAAAAACTTTAACAATATGAAATCTTGGTGCAGTGGCGTGATTTTCCTGACAAAGAGGCTAACTAGGTTTCTTATATGAAGTTTCAACAAGTCCTTACATTTGAAATGCAAGACCCTTGAGGAGGAGGATCTTCTTTTGGGGGTGGGGTATTGATATGTAAATTGAAATAAGACAAGGATGTTAGTTGGCTATTTAGTCAGCTATTGTTAGTTTATAGCTAGCTAGTTAGTCAGCTATTGCTAGCTCATAGGTGTTTCTTAGCTACCCATAAATAAGGTGGCTTGTTGTATTCTAGACAGCTGAATCTGGATTGAATGTTAACAACAGAAAAGCAGTACGCATATTCTTTGACCTCTATTCTCTCCTCTTTACCTAAAACATCCCTATTCTGTTTTTATTATCTCCTCTTTCTCCGTCTTTCTGTTTCTTTCTCCTTTTTGTTTCTTTCATATGTTCCACCTATATCATCTATATACCTACTTTGCAATTTCACTAAATGTCAATCGGTTTTGAAATGAAATCTAATAGAGTATGAAAATCTATTGCCAATTTCCATTTCTTTTTGGTTTTTGGAGGGGATTTCTCCTGTTTACATAGTTTCCTTCATGTATCTCCTAGTTGGCAAGCATCTATGATGTTTGAAAGTCTTTCAGCGCCTACCTCAAGTATTGGGATGCAGTTTGTATACTTATTGAACAATTTCACTTAATTTCAATTAGTTTTACAATAAAGTATAACATTGGCAGTTTTGTTCAAAACTATTCCATTTATAATAATGGTTCACATAGTTTGCTAGCATTATCAAAGGCAAAAATTTCTTCAAATTTGTTTACATCATTCTTCTAAGTGGATTAGAGGTGTGCATAGAACATCAAGCTAATAGTTTCTTGTTCTTCTCACAAGTATATATATACCAATTGTTTTTAAAAGTCTAAAGAGGTTGATAACTCTTTATCTCGATTTATTTGTTAGAGATTTTTCCAAATCTCTTCAATCTTAATTTGCTAATACAATTATGTAATTTCAAGAATGTTAAAAATATGGTATTGAAAGCTAATGTTCCTCCCATTTCCATTTTGAGCTATTATTTAATAGCTCATATTTTCTGTGACTTTTATCTCTAGAATGGTTTTCTTTTTGCAGTTAATTTTATTATATTTTTTTTATTTGACTTCCTTCTAATTCTGAAGTCCTATTGTACAGAATGGGCAAGATACAGTATGGCCACACAATCATCGTACTGGATGGAGTTATTGTGTCACGATACCTTCTTGGTCCTTTGTTCCAAAATCAAGGAATTCAGATCCTGTAGTGGTAAAGTTTATTGAGATACAAATTTTCATTCATGGCCAGATTTAGGACTAATTTTGTACAGCTTTTCTAGTTTGGATTTGTTAAGAGCAGAGGTAATATACGCAGTCAAAAGCAAGTGGAAGTTATCATATACTTAGTTTAGAAGTTTTGTTTAAATTAGTGTGTTTTAAAGTACAGTGAGAAAATTTGCAAGCATGAGGAGCTTTCCATCTTTCCAGATATGCAGTGAAAGAAACAAAAGAGTGTTGAAGGAGTAAATAATAATTAAAGATTTTAAAACCTAATTATAATGTTTGACCATTGTGGGAGTTTCCTTTATAATATAGTATACATGACACTATAACGAATTTGAAAAGAAAAGATTAAATAAAGTGTATTTCCACATTCCATTCATTTATAGTTTGTGGAGTAACAATGGCTTCCTTGTGAATGTTCATTTCTAACATCATTGAGGGACAGTTCTACAGGGTTCAAGTTGGTGTACAGTCACCAGAAGGGATTACAAGGCTCCATGGAGTATTAAGAAGGTTCAATGATTTTTTAAAGTTGTTTGCTGATGTAAGTGTACTCTTTTATAACTGCTGCTCTTTTTGTTCTTTTCATGTATTTGTACTTCATTCCCGATTCTGACTAGAGTTTTTATTTAAGCATTATTACCTCTACACACATATTGATTGGTACCCATTTCTGTGTTTAATACTCCATACATCCATTGAATTTATTATAATGTGAATGTAGTGAGGGACAAGCAAGATCTTTAAGACGGAATATTTAAACCTGTTTGATTGGGGTCACTTTTATCCATTTGTGTTGCCTTCTTAATTCATAGAAGATGAATGGCCCTAATTTTGTTTTAATAAACAGTGTAGCTCTTTTACGTAAATTTGAAACATCCTTTATCAAATCTGCAAATGGCTTTCTTTCTAATTTTCATATTAGACATTATTGCAGTGCAAATTGGAAGTTAATGAGTATCATGATTCTATAAGTATTTTCTATCCCAAGAAAAAACGGTACAAGGTGTAGTATATGGGCGTTTCAAACAAGAAATTTTGCCATCATAAAACATATGTCAAATTTCCAAAATTTGAAACTTTACAAGATCAAACGAAATTGAACATTAACATTTCACGTGAAAACACAGTCATGGATGGAAAGTTTTGAAAATAGAATGCCTTGCAATTAATGGACAACAATGGTGGTCTCACAAAAACATGAGATAAGCCTGTGTTTGGTCTTGTTTGTGTATGATAGATAAATATTTTTGATGTCTGTGCTTTGTTTAGGATACACTGATTTCTAGACTTTTGCCATATGCTGTCTTTGTAGCTTAAAAAGGAGTTTCCCAGGAAAAATATCCCTCCAGCTCCGCCCAAGGGACTCTTGCGTTTGAAAAGCCGAGCTTTGTTAGAAGAGGTTGCAAATCTTTTCTCTATCTAATTAATTGTTATCTTTTATCTTTGACCTAACAACAAGAAAAAAACGCCATTTTTGTCTGTGACTGCAACTACTTAAGTTTTCAGCACAATTTTCAGTTCAAATTTCTTCATTTTGAGTTTTAAATAAATACTGAAGAACTTTTACAGAGCCAATTTATATCTGAACAGACCGGAATGTATTTTATTTGCTTGTTGAACAATTCTTTCGATTGGATAAGGGTAATCAATTTTGGGGCATAAAAAATGTAGATGAAAATTGCATCCATATTGTCTTTATTTTTTTGGAGCTAAAGAGCTTATAGATTAGTATAAATTTTCTTGAAATACATGTAGCAGGTTTCTTGATATTAACTAACTGAATCTTAAACAAGGTTGTTTATATGTTCCAATAGCTGTTATCTACACTAGTTTAGACAACTGGGCAGGTTGCTCCGTCTAATTTTACAATCTCCAATTACAAATTCCATTCCACGATTAGATTGAGCTACTTGTGCAGTATGGAAAATTGTGAATGCAAGACTTAAATCAGTGACTGTAAATTAATACATTCTTTTGCTACAGAGAAGGTGCTCTTTGGAAGAGTGGATCACGAAACTATTGTCCGACATTGATGTATCAAGATGCGCTGCAGTGGCATCATTTCTCGAACTAGAAGCAGCTGCTAGATTTTGTATGTGATTGTTTTTGCAGCTTTGATTTAGTTGCCTCATACATGTTAGTATGGTCTATTTTACAGATTGATAGCTTTCCTAAATTTTGATACTTTAAACCTCATTTAATCACTTCTCAGCATTCCAAGATACAAGCCAGCAAAATTCTGAAACAGATCCTGATTCCAATAACACAGTTTATTCTGTGCAATCACCTCTCCAGTCAAGCTTATCGTTACTTGCTGGCAGTTCATCGGTTGCCTCTGATTATGGTAGTGATACCGCATATGAGCCATCTGACCTTGGAACACCAAGAGTTGGACGGGATGATAATTCTGATGTTGGTACGGATGATCTAACATTAGATGAAGATATGACAAATCCAATAGAAAAGCTTGTGAAATATGGCATATCAAATATTGACGAAGGTTTATTTATGGGTCAGACTATTCTAGAGCAATTGGAAGGCCTTCCTAGGCATAAAGCAAATGCCAGACATGTGAACTATGTTACACAGAAGGACAAAAATAATGGAAATTTATACGATTCTTCACTTTTAGGTAATAATACCATGGAGCTTTTCTCTGAGCCTGGGCATGCCAAGGTTGTTGGTCATGTGCGTAAGCTTTCAAATGAGAGTTTTGGAAGTGAAGGAAGTTCATTACGGGGTAGTGACATCTCTAATTTTGGGATTCCAAATTCCTCTGGTGAGGGCTCTCATGACCTTCCTGGATCTGCTTCGGTTTCAAGAGACACGGATATTATGGGCCACACAAAGTTGAAATCTACTGGTGATACTCAATTAGTCTTTCCACTAGATCAACGCAATAAATTGAACAGGATTCTTTCAACTATGCAACGAAGGCTAGGCACTGCAAAAACTGATATGGAGGACCTTATTGTTAGATTAAATCAAGAAATAACTGCAAAGGATTTTCTTGCAACTAAGGTATTCAAGTTGTGTGTGTATTTTTTTTTAGTTTAATTGTATGAGATTAATGAGAGACAAGTCAAGTTGAAGATAAATATATCTAGAAATCATGGATATATAAGGATTTTATGATTCTGTGACAAGCATATAAGCTGAATCTTTACATTGGATCTGTTCAGGTCAAGGATTTGGAAGTAGAACTTGAAACTACCAAACAGAAAAACAAGGAGAACTTACAGCAGGCTATTCTAATTGAGAGAGAAAGGTTTACCCAAATGCAGTGGGATATGGAGGAACTTAGACGAAAATCAATGGAAATGGAGATGAAACTAAAATCAGAAACGGTAGGAAGTTTTTGCATTTAATTTACATATATTTAACTTATTTGTACACCTCGTTGATTTCAACAATGGCTCATGACATAATATCCAGGGGGGGAATTCTTACCAGAATTCGACAAAGGAATCAATTGTTCTGCAGAATGATGTGCTATTACAGAATTTAGAAACTGCTAAAGAGCATCTAGAAGTTTTGTCAAAACAGTATGGAGAGCTAGAAGCAAAATCCAAGGCAGATGTTAAAGTTCTGGTTAAAGAGGTCAAATCTCTTCGTAATTCCCAAACAAAGTTGAAGAAGGAGCTTAGTGAGTCGATAAAAGAAAACAGTGAAACTGAGGTAGGTTACAAGTCTGCATATATCATATTCTGCAGGAGGTTTTCCCTCAACAGTTCATGCTTTTCCTCGGAAAAATAACTTTGTCAATTTACTTGTCTTACTTTGAATTGGTATGTCTCTGAATTTGTATATTATGTATATGTATATACTCTGCTTTTCTATTTGGGAAGGGCAGGGGGTGTGAAAAACACATTCTTCATTTGACTGTTCTTGCGTTTTTAGGTATTGCACTAGAGACTCCTTTCTTACGTATTTGTTATGCTATGCATTTATTTGTTATTCTTTACTTCTCCATGATGTTCTGTAATGCCTGTTTCTCTTAAGTGGGAATTTAAATTAATGTAATGAGCAGATCATAATATTCCTTGTTTGATATATGGACTTCATATCCCTAACGTATGACATATATGATGACGCTATGCCTTAAATTCTTGTGTATTTAGAAACAACTACTTCAGGAAAGAGAGAGGAGGGAACAGGCAGAAGCTGCACGGAGAAAACTGCTGGAGAAATGCAGGTTTCTTTTCAACCAGCTTCAGGAGTGCAATGTCAGTCTTCCTTACGAATGTGAAGATAGAACAGTCATGAATTCATCGTCATTGAGTGATGCTTTTAATCAGTTAACGACATCCGATGACCAAATGGACACCCTATTATCAGAGGTAAGTCATACATTTCTCTCTATGTTCTAGTCAGTTAGAGTTGAATTTTTTGTGACTACTTTTAATGCAACGCATTTATAAACAGTTATTTCCAGCAAACTCTGCAATTACTGAACTTGTTTAAATTTGTCCAGGTAGAAAATTTAGATAAGGAATATGGAAGTGCGGCTTCGAGTGTAGATAAAGCCAATGGCACCAAAGATGGTATAATCTGTGATGATGAAGTGGGTAAGATCATAGCAGACTTGTTGATGGATAATGTTAGACTGAGAAAACAGACAAACCGTGTCGCAAAGCATGCTCTGAAATTGGACATGACAGCAACTGAAGATACCCCTTCAATGGAAACTATATCAGGTATTTAGAAATATATGCGAAGTGCTAATATATATTGCCGTTCGGCTTTTGACCAAGAGCCCACTGTTTCTTATCCCGGTGGTTCAGCATTTGCCGTTCCTAATAGGTGACTTAATATATATTACTCAGTGCAGTAGCTCCCCCTGATGTATTTCAACTTGTACCAGTTTATCTTCACACGCCAATACGAGCCTTGCACCACATTTTTTTGTGAACTTAAAATAATGAAAAGCTGGAACTCATCAAAGATAAAGTTATTTTTCTTGTCTTTTTATTTTTCGTCTCTACTTTTTTAATAGAAAACACATTTATTGCTGTGATCATGTCATGGAGAAGCTATGCCAGCGTTATGTTAGTGGGCGTTTGGGGTCTCAGTCGTGACCCTGATCTTATCTTGCAGCTCATTTTCGAATCAACTACGTACTTGTTAGTATTATTGATAAAACTTTAAGAGAATAATTTGTTTTATGGTTTTAAAGCAAATTATGCATTGTTAATGTGATGTTAGATTAATCTAAGATTATGATTTATTGTTGTATAAATTTAATTAAAACAATTATCAGCACGCAATGGGTCGATGTTAGTTTTAATATACTTTTGCTGGGGGAATTCGTGGTGACTAGGTTTATTATTTATTGTGGGTTGTGAAATACTTAAGTAAAGTGTGATATAGCATCAATGAAAAGATCTAAGTTTGGTCCAAGGAACAGTAGTAAAATATTCTATAAAGTTAACAAATCCATGCTAGTCATTGGAATCCCTTTCCTCACCTAAAAGCGTGAACATATCAGAAATATGCGTCAACTTTAATTGTATCCATATGGATTAGTTGAATTAGCCACTTATTCTTTGATTTCTTTGCAGTCAACTTTAATATTGACACACTCAATTAATAATGATAGTTTAAAAAATTAATATAACAACTAACATTAGACACTATTATTAAGAATTCGTTTGATACTTTTCTTCTATCAAAGATAAATAATCATTGTATCAACACAGTTTTGCTGTATTGCAAAGCTTTTTAGGTTAAAATAAAACTTGAAAAATGTACTAAACGTTCTAGTTATTATAAGATAGCAGTGAAATGCCTGAATTGTATAACTGACAGATGAATAAGGTATAAACGATGTATGTTAGTTCGGCGATATCTATTCTACTGTGTTTTTCATATGAAAATTCGGAGAAAGCTATGAAACTAAATATTTGAACCAAGACATTATATTAATTCGATATGGCATGTCAAAATTCAAATTGAGATTAATTGATGTTGAAATAATGTTATCATTTAGTTTTTATAAAGGTATACTGAATTTGATATAGTATGTCAATATTAAAAATATACATTTTTTTTAAGATCAACTCAAACCGACTAATAAAATTTCATAGGAGTAGAATATATTATAAAAAAAGAGAAATTTATTTTAAAATATTGGTATGTTTACCATATGTGTGTGTGTTATTTATTTAAGTGAAAAGATAAAAATTAGTTTATTGATTTGAAAGTAACAGTAAAATTAACAAGTGTAGAATATGAAAAAAAATAAATTATATATGTTTATTTTCTAAACTTGTATGTACAATTATAATTTGTCTATGTCTCGAATTTTAATAGTTTAATCCTTAAATTTTAAAAATAAATAAATTTAGTCCTTATAATTCAATTATGTGAAATTTTTTTTATATGTTAAAAAATATATCATGTTGATGTTTGAATTGTTTATACTGTTTGACAAATTTGAGTTCAAATACCAACCTAAAACATCGTTTAATATATATATATAAAAAATGATAAATTTTGATATCGAGTTAAAATGACTATATTTATTTATTTTTTAAGTTTACAATCAAAATGTATCAAAGTTTAAAAATTCTAATTTTGCATAGTTTAAAGAATAAAAAAAATTTAATCCTAAAAAGAAATAATGAGAAGAAAAAAACCTTAGAAACATAAATAAAATCTTGAAAAATATTACTAAAATAACTAACATGTGTTTTTTTCTCTAACAGGTCTAATTTAGTTAAATAAACTTTTCAATTTATAAAAAATATTAGAAGCTAACTGAAAAATCGTAAAAATTCATGCATCTTTATTTTAGTTATTTGAAGAATTCTTCATTTAGGTTTTCTTTTGATGATTTTTTTTGCAAACATTTATGGAAGAAATATAAAAGAAAATATTTTTTCTATAATCTAAAATTAATTTATTCACAAACTAAAATTAATTTTTTGAAGAAGCTAAAATATTTTAACTTCCTAAGAAAATAAGGCTCCATTTAGTTTCATGTTAAGAAAGAAAATGCAAAATAAAAATAAAAACAAGGAGCAACGACCATTAGCTTCAATTATTATCCACAAAGTAGATGCAATACTTAATAAATGTATAAAATAATTTTAACTTTAAGAGAAGGTATCTGATTACATCTTTTTATTTATACGGAGAAACTTATATGATTAAAACTTTAATTTTTCAAAATGTGAAAAAGCATTACAAAACAAATAGCTGTTTGGAAAAAACCTAATGTGAATGTGTGATATGTTTTTCAAAATCGCTTTAATCGTTAATAAAGTGTAAAATAAGGATCTAATTTGCACATGTGGAAAACAACCAAAACAAACACGGCTATGCCTAGTGTGAACAGCCAAATTATAGCGTTAAAAGTTGTAAGTCAAATCTAACGCTGAGAATTTTGGAAAATAAATAATGACTTTTATTTTTAAAACTTTGCAAGATTTCTTGCTTTTTTTCGATTAAAAAGTTATACTAAATTAATTGATTTTTTTTTACTTTAATAACATGTATTGATCATATTTTTCTTAGTAAATAACCGAAGCACTCAATTGATAAAATACAATTAAAATAATTAAGCGAGTGAGCTCCAAGTATAAAAGGATTTTTTAAACAAATTGTAATATAATGTTTTCATTTGTTGGTGAAATGAAATAAAGTAACTTGCTTGTGATGGAATAATGAAGAGATAATTGAAGAAATGCAAGAAGAATCCAACCCTTCTTTAATAATGATTGTTCAAAAGTGTTGGCCATGATGGCTAACATGTACAAGAAGATAAAGACATGAATTCCCAGAATGATATTTTTGCCATTTTCCAGAGTCCATGAGCCGAAAACTTATCACATTACGCTCTCTCTCACCAAACTTCCTTTTCTATGATCCAACTAACATCACATCTGCATCAACATGCATAAACACTTTTAGACAAATCATTCGTGTTCTTCTAAGGATAGGATAATACCTCAAAAAGCAAAAACCAGTGTTAGATTTCAATAATATAGGTCTTTTCCTTCGGCCAAAAGCAACCACATTGCGGCACCCATATTGGCCCCTTCTGCAAATCAAGGGTCAAAACCAAACCCTAGGAAACTCTCTTTTTTGTTTTAGGTTCATAGGTATATGTCAAACACATAGAACAGTTAATGTACTTTTTTACACTGTTCTCTGTTCATAATTTTATTGATTTTACTTCTTTTATTTAATAAATAAACTTGCAGGTTGTTATGCACAATATATGCTCATTTACGGTTAACCCTAAAAGTGCAGCCTCATTTTAGAGGGCACACTAGTCAAAACTGTAGAGCCTTCACTTTATGAGATTGCCATAAAAGGCAGCACCAAGGGTCAAAAGTCGCCAAAAAGATATGAAATATGTTTACATTGTGAGAGAGCACGAAGCAAAACAAACTTTTCTTAAGGAATTAGTGGTTGGTGGCGTACCTTAATAACATTTATCTGCTTTACGCGGCTCAACAAGAACATAAAGTGGCTTTCCAATGAGTCTGCACTGCCCCTGAAAGAGAAAAGTTTCAAAGTTTGAGCAGAATATCATTTTTCAAAAACAAAATGATGTTTAACATCTAACAGAGGATTCCCTTTTGGTGTTTGGCATTATGCAGAAGTTGAAAACGTTGTTGTTAACCATCCAGCATAGAAAAGAAGCAAGATTTTGGTTTAAGAATTTTGAACTTGTGGTGGTGAGGTTGAACAGCATAGAAAATTCTGAGAAAGGTAAACATAATTAGTGGTTACCTTGACATCAGGCACACCAATGACACAAGCACATTCCACTACTTCAGCACCAACACGTTCTACAAAAGAAGTTGAAAGAAGGCATTGGGACCACATGCATTGAAGCATCACAAGTGAAATAAAGAAGAAAAGAATATGTAGTAGACAAATCACCTAGAAGTTTTACTCCTGCTGACAGAGTTCCACCTGTGGCCACCAAGTCATCAATTACTATGGCCCGTTCACCTGGCTGGACAGCACCAACATGCAACTCCAAACAATCTGTCCCATATTCTAGAGCATATTTTTCTGAAATCACTTCACCTAAGCACAACATTCACATTAATTTAACATTTCATTCCAGCTAACACCCATTTCAGCTATTTAAAACTCTACATGGAACCTGATTTGGAAAACATGTTCAAACCTCATCAATGATATGTTTGACCCCCTTCACATCATCAATTTACTCAGTTTTAGAGGAACCAATTTGAAATTCTTGCAACAATGAAAACATTACAAGGCTTGACGTTGTCTTACTCTACTCCAATTCAGTATGCTACAGTTGCTGTATCAGTTAAACTTTAAACACACCATTACAATGATTACTGATCCTAAATGACTTTCATCTGATGCATGTGCTTCAGTATTCAGTACATAAAAGTAAGCTCAAAATGACCTATATCAGTTTTGTACAAGCACCTCCTCAAAAAGAATTTGGTGTAAATTTTCTACTGCATGGAATACAGTTGGATCCGATTTTGGCCTCCAGTAGTTAATAGGTTGAAAATGAATGGCAAGGATGAAAAAAACACATCAATTCCCAACTCAAGAAAAGTGGTTGAATGCAGACCAGGCTACTAACACAGAAACTCAGAAAGTGATCTCCATATTCTGTTGTTTTGGTGTCAAAGTTTGGTACTTTCAAGTCTCAGATTTGACCAAGTTTTGACACAATCTCTTATTGAAGATTTGAAAAAAATATATATATATATACCTGGCAGCTTCCGTGGTTTGCGTAAGGGGACAAACTTTGCTCCAATGCCCAACGCAATTGAAGGACCAAACATGAATCCTCTTGCCTCAATTCCTACATGTAAGTCAAGTGCATTAATAATCAACACAAATCAACCAAAGGAAACAACCTCAGCAATTGCCATTAAATCTACTTAGCCCCTTCATTCGTTGACGGGTTACTGTTAAGAATAACAGTGCTTTAGATTTGTTTTCTCGAACAGGCTATCATTACAAGACATGTATGTGGCCTAAATTGAGGTTGCCATTATTTTCTCAGTCAAAAATCAGAATCAGAATCGGAAGACTTCCAAGGTAGAAAAGAAAATACTTTGAATGTTACAAATGATGCCAACCCACGACCTAACTCTCAAGTCCACCGCAAAAAGGTATATATTTTATCGCCGTGAAAATCAAAACACCAATAAAATAAAATAAAAGTAACCGCAAACGCGAATAGAAAAGGGGGAAACTGAATGCGAAGCATTTTTTATAATAAAATAGGTAAAAAAAAATACCGCAAAAGAAATTGTGTGACAAAAAACGAAAAGAGGGAAGCGTAAAAACTTACTCCAAAGAAGACCCAAAAATAAACCCCATAATATAAAATATTTAAATATTTAAGAAATGGAAAAACACAAGAATTAACAGAGACAAATAAGGAATCAGAACAAGCCGTGGTCTCATTCTGCAAATGAAAGGAGAAACCTTGGTGCCAAAACTACCACCCCATAAAATTTTAACTTCACATTCTGAAACTTTAACTCTAAAAAAAAAGTTTCCGCTCTGGAAGCAACAAGAGGATACAGAAAAAAGAAATGTTTTTTCTTTTTTAAAATAGTAGCGGACAGAGTGGAAGAGAAGGTGATGGAAGAGTACAGTACGGTACCGGCAACAACGGAAATGTGCATGTCTCTGTAACGATCGACAAAAATGTCGACCGTATCTTTAAACGCCTTGTGATCCAACAACAATGTCGTTATGTCCTGGAACATTATTCCTGCGAATTTCACCACCCCCATTAGTTTAATCCACCAAAACACACTCCTTAAAAATAAACAAAACTAAATGAACGGCCGCAGATCTGTTGGGTAAAAGTTGAAACTGCAGCAACAAAACAAGAAAAAGATTTCCAATAATAAAATAAAAACAGGAAGAAGAGGAGAGAGCGAAGGAGAGAAGCTTCAAACAAAATAAAATAGTTTGAAAAATCAAAGAGAGAGAAAGAGAGACCATGCTTGGGGAAGTGAGGGACGACTCTGATGGCTTGAGAAATGGCTTGAAGTCTGGGGTCTCCCTTAAGGCCATTCTCTTCAGCAAACATGTTTGTGTTGTTGTTTTTGTTGTTGTCGTCGTCTTCGTCTAGGTTTTGTTTTGAATAAAGTGAGAGTGTTGTGTTATGTTTGTGTGTGATGTGTAGAGAGATTGAAAAAGGTGATTTGCTTTGGGGCTTTTTGTGTGTTCCCTCCGAAACTGTTACTGATGCTGCTCCTGCTGCTGCTATTACTTTTTTGTTGGTATGGAAGAAGAACCAAAGCTTATATAAACTTAACAAAGTGTGGGCATTTTGTTTCAAGCTTATTTATTTATATCCAGCGTCACTCCCAACCCACCACATTCTAACTCAACTCATTATCCTCACGCGATTTCCCAGCCCCTACTCACACGCACTTTCTTTCTTTTTTTACACTTTTCTTTTTTTCAAATCTATCATCAATTTTCTACCTAAATTCTGAAAAAATATAACAATTCGTCTAATTACTTTCATCACACGTTGCTTAACTGCACTCTTCTCAATTAAATATTTATTAATTGTAATAAATACTTTTGTGCAGTTTCAAATTGGCAAATACGTTTCATTGTTTTACTTTAGTGAATAGTCTTTAATTCATTTATGAGTATTTAATTGTATTAAATATTTTTATTAAAGAATGCCCGTCTCTATTTAGTTAACTTGAACGGACCTATAGTATTTAATTGAAGATAACAAAAGAGTTGTGTTGATTGTTTTTACTTTAATAGTTATCCCAAACTTTAGTCTTACATATGTAATTACATTAATAATTCGATATAAAATCTATCGATGTACTAAAGTCATGTTAACGTTTTTATAACCGGTTAAAAATAATTAATAAAGTAGTTTTATTTTTATGAAATATCCAACTTACATAGCATTATCGTGCTTGTGTACACATTTTTTAAATATACATGATATTATATTAGTAGATGATAAAAAAATAATATTATTAAGTTACTATATAAAATAAAATTATATTTATTAAAAATAAAGTGAAATATATAAAAAAGATTAGAGAATAACAGTTGATAGATAGAGATAGATAATTTTATAACAAAGTTTGTAAAAGTAACGAACAATTTTCAAAAGTTTAATAAATAATTATATTTTAAAGGAAAAAATTGGTATTTTAAAATGTGGACACAGAATAGAATCCTCTTTATATATTGTTATAGATTATATATAATTTTGATATTAAATAAATTCTGACATTAATAATTATTAATACAATTTTATTTATGTTTATAAATTTTATACAATTTTAATTAATAATTTATTTGATGTATATCAAAATTTATCATTCATGCGTATTCAAAACAAAAATAATAATAATTTGAACGAGTGACAAAAACAATATGAAAAAATGATAAAATATTTCATAAAAAATTACAATCTTTTTATCACATTATAATTTGAAAAATAATAAAAATTTCAAATAACTTTTATTTTTGCAAAACTTTAAGAACTTACCTTTCAAAGCTTTCAAACTTTTACACTTCAAGTTTTTTCATAAAGAGGAAGTCTTCAACATCGAGATATTTCTCTTTACTTCTCGGTGAGAATGTGAAAAATTCTAAAATGTTTGATTTGTTGTTAGAAAACGATGGTACAAATAAAAGACAAAAAAGTTATTTTCATTTTTAAAAAATTTGTTATATAAATTTATATTTTTAATTAGTGAAGTTAATTATTTTATATTTTAATATAAATGCGGTGAAATTAATGATCGTTATTATAAACTATTTTAATTAGTAGAGTTTAATATTTGAAATTTTATAATAAATATAGTAAAATGAAGGATTATTGAATATATCTTAAAAAATGTCCTTAAATAGTATTAATTACATCCCTTTTCAAAAATATTTTTATAGGAAATCAAAAAATTCTGCATAATTTTATTCTTTTTCATTATTACTTTAAAACGGTTAGTTACTATTTTTATTAATGGTATGACTTTTCACGCGCGTGCTCTTCTAAAATAAATATTTTCCATGTACATTTAGATTTTTTTCTATTCAATTATAGGTAGTATATTATGCTTTCATTTTTTGCGATTTTTTTTATAAGTAAATACTTTTATCATATTCAACGTACATGCCATGTTTTCTATATTAATAATCTAAAAATATTTAGGATAAAACATTTCATTATTCTTATATTTGTTCGTTGGAAAATCTCATCTAAATTCTCATAATTAGATTGAGTTTTTAAAATGTATAACAATTAATTAATTTTTGTTAATACTACACTAATACTGTTAGATATGTATCTTTAGTTCATTACCTTTTTTTGTTTTTATTTATTTATTTATTTAATTATTTTAAAAAAATATTTTATCACGTGTCAAGTCAACATCATGTCATATGTTTCAATCTAAGTTTAATATCTGTATTTATTATTTTAATTCAATTCAAATTTTTTTTTAAATTAAACAATTTTATTTCTTTTCAAAATCAAATTTAATCTTTATATAAATATTATAATCATCTTTTTATTAAAATTGATATTTTAGTTTAATATTTTTTAAAATGTTAAGTTTTATTTAAATTAATATTTTAGTTTAATATTTTTTAAAATGTTAAGTTTTATTTAAATTAATATTTTACATTAAATTTTATTTAAATTTTGTTTTTAATTTTAAATATATTTACTTTATATTATTATAAAACTGTTTTAAATTTTGATATTTAAATTTACAAAATTATTATTTTGAAATCAAATCTAATATTTATATAGAAATTATTGATATAGGATGTTATACAAATATTGAAATATAATTTTCTAAATTTTATAAATTTATATACAATTATTTTAAATATTAATTCAAATAAAAAAAGCAATATAAAACTTGATGTAATAAAATATCAACCCATATATTTAAAATTTAAAAATAAATAAATAAAGTTGGATGTAAAACATGAATTTAAATAAGTATAATATTATTTAAAATATTTATTAAAAATATCTATGTAACATAGCTAAATTTGGACGAAATAAAAAATTGTTGGATTTAAAAAGAAGACGAGACTAAATGGAATCAAAGTAATAAATGATCAACTAAAATCCAGACACCGACTTGATGTAATAAATATTTTCCACAAATTCAAATTAATGAATAAACATCAAATTAAAGGTGTTAAAAAATAAATGCATATTAATTAGAGAAAAGTATAAAATAATTTCTCTTATAATGGATATTTCAAAAATATTAAAAGCGAAAGTTATTGCATAAATATCACTTACGGAGTTTAATTATCATTTCCTTTCAACAATATGTTAAATAAAAATATTTCTTACTTCCTTAGATAATTCGTGAGTCCAAAAATATATTTGGAAGAGATTTAGATTTTTCACTTTAATAATTAAAAAAAAACTTATTTAATTAATTATATTGTTCTAATATAAATAAATAAGTATATAAATAACAATTTAATCAAGTATTAATAATAATTGATCAAATGTGAAATGTGTATTTGAACTAAACTATCTTACTTGTTATAGTATAATTTATCACTACCAATTTAAATACACAAAAAAGAATTAATTATTTCATTATTATCAAGGAAAACAATTATTTTTATAATTATAATATAATTAAGTAATTGAGTTGTATAAATCTGTAGAGGCTTTTCTTTCATAATCACTGCTAATTTTTATGAGAACAAATTAGTTGATTAATATAAGGAGTTTGAGTTTGAGTGAAATGTACAAACTATGATTTTATGTATAAAATTCATAGTTAAAAAGGACAATACTAAAATGAATTATATTATATACATACTAAAAAGAATTAGTAGTACTATTCTAAGATTGTTGGTGAAATTTTTACTTTTCCGTGAAGTGAAGTGCTGAAAAGGGTAAGTAATAAATAAGAATAAGAATGAGAATTTATTGAAAGCGATAGATATCTTGAAGCTGAAGTTATTTTTATTTTTATTTTTGAAATTTGACTTTAATATGTTGAAAAAAGTGGTGGGAAGATAGGTGTCGGGCAATAGGACACTCACCGAAATGCGTACAGGAAAAAAAGATTTTGTTACAACATATGTATCCACGTACTTTTCTCAACCATTATCATTTTCTTTTTCACTGATACAATGGGTTGGCAGGTGTGTAGCTTTTAAAATAGATAATTCGATCCGATGCGATTAATTACAAATTAATTATTTAATGAGTTAATTTAACTCAATTTATTTATTAATAAGTTAAAAAAATTAAATATTTGGTCTAATTTATCATAGGTTTGTAGATTAAACGGACTAATTCACATGTTCATTTAATTAAAAAAAATACATTTTTATTTAATTTTTTTTCAGTCGAAACTAAATTTTAATTATAATTTAAATTTAAATAAATTTTAATAAAATATAAATACAAATCAAAATCACAAAATTACAAATTATATATGTGTTGACTAAACAAAACAACTTAACATGACCGAAATGCAAAGTTCAACTTAATAAAAAACACATATATGACCCTTTATTTGTGGGTTGGTGAGCCAATCCGGTTCACCACAGGTTCAACCCGAGTGAACAGGGTTGTAGATGAACCAAATCAAAAATCAACTCGTATTAAAATTTGTAACCTAACCTGGCCCATATTCATGATGAGTCAGGTTAGCTCGTGGGTTTCAACCTATTTTGACAACTCTAGATAAGTGGATTTCTACAAATTAGATGTTTAATGTTTATAATACTATCACCAAAATCCATTTTTACCGACCTAATTAAAAAACAAACATTGAATCTTTTAAACATGTGAAAACATAACACATCATAATGAATATTTAATTTAAATTAAGTTTTACAAGTAAAAAATAAAACGTCTCATTATTCATTTTATTACAAATGATAATCTATTTATAAATTATTTATTTCACTTCTCTTCAATATGAGTCACATATTTGTCATTTTCTTGTTCAAACCTTTACAACTAGAATATAAACGAGTATAAATTTTGTTTAACTTATCAAAATCTTGATTTGAATAAGTTTATGTATTTTTCTTTAAATGTTGAGTTATTTGTTTTAATCTCTATTGAATATGAGGTATATATTATCACGTGTGGCAGGATAAAAAAAATAATGAATATTTGTTAGTTTAGGTTTGTAATTATATGTTTAGTTTTTTTTTTTATCAAATTTCTTATGCTCAAGTTAAAGAGTAAGAGTAATGAGTTTCAAATTAAGGAAAATTGTGTTGATAGTTATGGTGTAAGTATTTAAATTTTTAGAAGGATTAAATCATATGATATACAAGGTGATATATGATGATTTTGTTTTAAATTTAATTGTGAGTTAGTTGAAGAATTTATAGTTAATTTATATGTTTTAAATGACGAATCTGATTTTGGTTGGATAGTGTTTTTAAATATTATATATATTAAATTTGACACTAGATGTTCTTTATGCTATTCCAGTATTAGAATCAACTAGACTCAAATATATATTTTTTAGTTTTGTTCAATGTAAATATGTATTTTTTTTTTTTGGAAAAAGTTTAGCTTTAGTTTAATAGCATAAAGTTCTTGAGTTATTATTGTTTCCATATCTCACTTAAATGTAGAGTTTATCAATCAAATAAGATTGACTTTTTTAATAGCATAAAGATCTTGAGTTATTATTGCACTTTTTATTTGAAAAAAATTACTTATTGTGGTATGAAATCAGAGTTGATTTAGGAAATAAAATATGATATGATGAATGGAAGCATGCATGCATAGGTTAAATGTAGGTGGCATTGAATGTGCACCAAACCTTGTTTATGAACACAACACAACCATTACTCCAAATTCAAATTGCCTGCCACATCCTATTCACTCTTAGATTTTCTTAGGTCCAAAAGATTTTTTTGGTACAGTTAGGTGCACCGGATTTTATTTCATTTATTCTTTCCTTTTTCCTTTATCCACATCTAGTTGCAAAATTATGATTGAAATACTCAACAATTTAACGTTTTCTAATTTGGTCAGAGTTTTAAAATCTATACAATTGTTTTAAATAAATTCAAAAATGAAAACGAGCTGTAAGTAAATATAATACAAAAAAAAAATGTGTATTCCCTGCAATTTAATTTTGATACATATCTGATGATATACATTTAAATTATCATTTAAAATAAAAAATACCAACTTTTCTCTTTCAATTATTTTCTTGAGTGGAAAATATTTTATGAATATTCTCTATGAAATTTCATCTTATATATTATTAGAGAGAAAATTGTTTGTTTTAGTGAGAATCACAGATTCACCGATTCAAACTGGAATTTGAATGAGCCACAAATTTCAGCTTCTCAAATCATATTATTAACTCCTTAGTTCAATATATTACTTTGATAAGCAACTTAAAATCAAGAGTATAACCACAAAGATATCTTTTTCCACAAAAGTTTCTAACCTAACTCATTTTCACATTTGAAACACAAATCTATAATAACAATCCAACATTTACTTCAATTTACACAGTTATTGTCATTATAACTCATAAAATTACCACTATCGAGAGTGAAATCAAACCTCACTGAAAAAAAAATCCAAAAATTAATGAAAGGTAAAACTTCTTTACATAGAAAAAAGAGGAGCTAAAAAAATATTCTTTTATTCTATTTATTTTTAGTAAAGATATGGTTAATATGATGTCATCATATATTGTAAATAAAAATATAATTTGATCATGAATAATGATATTTTAATTAATTTTTTTAACTTATTTTTAATTTATTATTTTAATTACCATTAGATCTTTATTTTTATTTTTTTAATAATATTATATGGATATTTAATTGTAATTGAAATAATAAATTAAAAATAGATAAAAAAAAGTTAAATTATTATTATCTTTTGAACATACGTGACATTAATACTCTTGTGTGACGTGAAATAAAAAACTAAAAAGGAAGAAAAGTAAGAATGAGAGTGGAGAGTGAGAGAGACGCGCAGAAATAGGAGGTGGGATTGAGGTGGAAGGAGGACCCACATATGAAGGCACTGTTGATGCGCACGCGAGCGTACCATAAAAACATGATAACATGATCATTAATACCTTTAGACCATCCATCACATCCCTCCGATTCACATTTTATTTCCCTTTTCTCTTCTCATTATTCCTTTCACTTTTTCTTTCACATATAGATAAAAATAACCTCTCTATTTTTCATCCTTCCCTTATTTTTTTTTTTTATTATTATGAACAATGTGTTCGGTTTATAATAAAAAAATAATAATAATGAAATGATGGTGGTAGAGATAGAGGGTGATGGAAGTAGATCTTCTTAGGATCGGGGAGCCCACAGAGTGTTGGTGATGATTATGGGTTATGAAATGCAATTTATATGTAGGCGGGGACCTCGTACTTTTTCTCCCTTATCTGGAATTACATATTAAACCTAACCAAATCTTTTTTATTTTAGTCTTTATCACTAATCATAACACATGCTTACAATTTCTTTATCGTAATCTCAACAGTACTTTAATTATTTTTATCTGCTCCCTATTTTCAGTTTTAGTCACTGCATGTACTTTTAAATAAATTAAATCCCAAGGACAGGATCAGATCCTAATTCCAGATCCTGTACTTCCATGCTTTCCATACCCTTTTCTTTTTCCTAATTCCATAATCAACCTTTCTTTTTACCATATCTATCCCCACATATTATTACAAATACCACCTTCCTTGCTTCACTTTCAATAAAAAAACAATTATTTATTATATTTTCGTATTAAAACAACATTCTCAAAGTACACGATTTACATGGGAGGGGCAGAAAAGGAATTCTCCTAATCCCGTTTGTTTATTCTCGTACTTCATTCACTTCATCAAATAATGGAATTCACATATTCTTTCCACCGGTGTAAACACATTCTATCTCACTGTTTCTATCGTACTCTTTCTACAAGCGCAATATATTCTTTAATCAGTTAGAAGATATCCATCTTCATTTAGATATATGAGTTTGATATCTATTTTTAAATAAAATTGAGTCTCAATTCTTAAAAAATATTTCAATTAAATTTTTTTTAAAAAAAAATTAAGTATTGATATTTATATTAAAATTTAATAGTACAAATTATGAATTAAGTTAATACTCTAATAAATTTTGTGTGAAAAAGATTTAATTAAGACACTTTTTAAAAAAAAATTAAACTAAATTGACATATTTATAAAAACGAAGATCAAACTGACAAAATATGAGAAGTGAGTAACTTCTAACTAATTAAATATAAATAAAAATTACACCATATTTTTAAATAATATTTATATTCATAATTACTCAAATACCTTAATTTTCTTTTTACCACCGTAATCTGCAGTTACTTGATATAGGAGGGGAGTAAATAACTGACACCCTCTGGCACACAGTTTAGTTTTGGCACTGTTTTTTCCTCTGTCTTCTCAAATTGGTTCTTTTTTTTAGATTTGTATAGATTTTTATTTTGTTTCTCTACCACTGTGGGTCCTTCTTCTTTCTACCTTATTCTCAATTACTATGTTACTAGTATCATCATTTTATTATTTTGGCTTTTTAGTATTTAATTTTAAAATCTAAATAAAAGCTGGAAAAATAATAAGTTTAATACACTCATTTGTATATCATGATTTTAGTTATTAAACTATTTATATGCTCAAAAACAACAGTCTACATTCAAGTCATAAATATTTTAAACAGTAAAATATCTTATTAAGTTTTCACTTTTACTTTTATAAACACTTATAATTTGTAACTTTAAATTGGATACATAAATTCTAATGTGATTACTATGTACACAATTTTCTTGACATTCTATAAAAAAATATTTAAAAAATAGCAAAATGTCAAATTTTCTTGAAACCTAACGTAATTAAAATAGGATAAAAATAGTTGTGTTTAACTCGAGTTATTTCACCCCTGTTTAACGCTTAAAGATTTTATTTCCAAAATTTGAACTATTATGAGTATTAAAATATCTACTCGAAATGATAAAAAAAGTATAAGATTAAAGAATTATATATCTTTGTAGTGAACCAAACCTTTCTTAACAATATATAACTTACCATCACATCTTAATAATTGAAACTGCATTAAATTAATACAAATAGCATAACTTGTGTGTACCAATAATTATATCTTTTTTGCAACAGCTAATTGGTTTATTTATCAAAATTTATACGGATTATTATAATTTATGAATTATTGAAGCTGTACAATAGGGTCAATACAACCATTCAGTTATATCTTAATCGAAAATTGTACATTTTGTGTCTGATAATCTGATGATAAATATAAAAGAAAAAAAAACTTTAAGATATAAATGAGCACAACCAAATCTAAATAAAAAAAATGATATTTCTATAAATAGTAAAATATCACATCAAACTTCTCCAGGTTTAGAAGTTATAGGTAGATTCCCTGATGAACTTTTTTGTAATCTTTAATACTTTAATGCAAAGTGTTATTGTTACATGACGTGTTCCATTACATGTTTAATTCAATGTTTTTATTATGACATTTTGAATGTTACATGCAAAATTAAATTTAATTCAGTTTTTATATTATGCCTTTTTGAATGCAAAATTAAAGGTTCACATAAACAGGAGAATTTGTGGAGCTTGCTAGAAAGTAGGAACTAGAGATGGTAAGAAAAAATCATACTTATTATATTCACAGATTTTTTTTACAAATATTTAATAGATCATTAAATAAAAAAATAGATAAAAAGATAACATATAGGGACTATCATTGTCTTTTTGATGTGATATCAATCAATTAGACTACAAATTAAAAAAAATGTTAAAAATTATAATTTTGAGATATTAATTAATTAAAAAATAATACAGTCTTTACACCAATCAATTCATAAATTCGTGAGATAAGTCATACTAAATTTATTTAAATTGATTTAAGATAATACAATTTATTCATAATATAAATATAATAATAAGTCTTAGTTTGAAGTTCAGATCACTTATTTAAAATCTATCACCTAATTTATAGAAGAGATAGTTGAATTATTAAATTCGACTCAATCACAAATAAAGTTCAATTAGATCATATAATAATTCAACCTAATAAACATACTTATTATTACCTCGATGCATAATTATATTATATATTAACATACATTTCAGAAGGTCTAATAGTATTTAAATTACACATCCCATAGTGAATTTTCTAATATTATTGTTGGTCATCCGAAGTAGTGAAAATCCATAGAAAAAAAAAAAACTATTAAACTGAAAAAGATTTGCGACAATACTTCTAATTTATCATGGGGCTCTAGGCAGTGAGTTTATTTTATTTATTACTTTAATATTACATAATACAATGTAATTAAGATTACTAGTGTAAACACAGGCGCTATCGCGTCTGTGTGTATTTTTTAAATATGAATGATATTATATTAGTAGATGATAATAGTATAATGTTATTAAGCTAATATATAAAATAAATATATATTTATTAAAAATAAAATGAAATAAATAGAGAGAATAATTGTTGATGAATAAAAAAAAAGATAAACAATTTTATAAAGTAGATAAAAATAATTATTAATTTTAAAAAATTAATAAATAATAATATTGTAAAGGGTATATTTGGTATTATGAAATGTGGACACAAAAGAGGAAATCCTCTTTATATATTGTTATAGATTTTTGTTTTAATTGATTATTAATCTCCTTTTAGGTTTTATACGTTTCTTTATTTTTTGTCCACATAATGATCATATGTAGTTTAAGGAAATTTATAGCGGATTGATATTCTTCTATTCTAGTTTCTCTCGTCTAAAATATATTAAATAAAGATTTTAAAAAGTATTTAGTTTTTATTTTATTTTATTTTATTTTAAGATTATACTTATAATATGTGAGCTTATAAATAAATTTTCTCATATAATCTGTTTTGTGAACAATAAATTTAGAGATTAGACTCTCAGAATATTTCAATATCTACACAATTCAAATTTAACTTCTATCAGTTAAAGTAGCATTTTTTCACAAATAAATTTAATTTCCATAATTAAGAATAGTACCCGTAAAATAATACACAAAACTACTTTCTATTAACAGGTATCATAAAACAGTTATTTTATAGTTCTTTTTAAAGATCATATTAGTAATTTTATAATCAATCTTAAATTTTCGATAAAATCACAGTAAACAAAATGAAAATTTTATAAAGTTATCATCTTATTTTCCTTGATAATTGTTTGTAGCGTTGATGACCTATTTTTTTCATTTTTACATAGTATTTTTAACTTTTTAAACTTTTTTTATCCTCTTGATTTATATTTCTTCACTTTTCTCTTACTCCATCTTTACGTTGTTGTCACCTTTGTGGGTCTCTTTTCCTTAAATTGTTCCTGCATTATCAATTCCTTGTTATTATTAACCTCCTCCGTAATGATGCAAAAGACATTCACTTTATTATCTCATTTAAATATTGTAGATGCCATGCTGAGAAAGCTTGAAAATTGATGTTACTCACTACATTAAAATATTTAAATAGCAATAAATTATAAAGATAAAAATTAATTGGTCATATCAATTTAAATACTAACTTTTTTTATAAACAACACTTTAATAGTTAATCCAATTTAGAATAAAATTTATAAATTAATTATGATTTTTTAATTATAACAGTGAATATTGTAATGACTAATAATTTTTAATTTATAAATTTGTATCTAAACTATTTATTATTGTAACCAATTATTTTTTATTTCTAAAATTTTTTGTTATTTAAAGATTTTTTTTTATAATGATTATCATAATAAATATTTTTCAGCATCGACTTCTTATTAACCTGTACAATTAATTAAATGTGTTATTTATGCTTATATTATACAGTGCAATAAACACATGAGAGACTCCAATTGTAACTATTATAATGCAAATGGATCAAAGCTACTGTACTAGCCGAAGTTAAAATAGATCTGACTAAATAATTCACCATGTTCAATTAAATCATTGGTAAATTTATTGTTTACTATATATGAATATTTTATTTTTACTTTTATTAACACTTTAAGCTAATTGACATATTAAAATGATTTTTACTTTCAATCTAACTTATTTACAACACTTTTATAAATATTTTACTACAATTAATAACTTTTTAATTTATTTAGAATTTTTTTATATACTTTATAATAATAAACAATTTTTAAGTATGATTACGTTTAAGTTAATAATATACTGAAAATAAATTTTGGATGATCATTATAAATATGAAACGTTAATAAATTAGTTGATGAAGGTTTGGAATAATTATAAAACTAAATCAATATTAAAAAGTAGACTAAAAACGACAAAGATTGTGACTTTAACAATAGTAATTGAAAAATACCTTTAACAATAAAAAAATAAAACATATGACATTGAAGTCATAACCATTATTGCATACTCTACATTTGATAACAGTTATATTAAATCATCTTTAAAAAATTAATGTGACAACGATTGTCATCTGTCGCTATAGGAACACCTTATTTTCAATCCAGTTAAAAAATAAATAAAACCATTGTTTAAAGAATTTAAGTATTGATAAAACTTTTTCAGTGGTGATTACTTCGTAAGAATATACTTTAATCGTTTAATTGTAAGGCCCCATTTCTTTTCTGCCCTAAAAATTAGTGGGCTGCCCTTGTAAGTGGGCCTAAGGTCGGCCCATAGTATAAAACCCTTCAGGTTGCCCTAATTTCCACTCTCACTCTCACTCTCGCAGAAACGCAGCAGCCGTCACCCCTTGCCCTCACGAAAAGCTCTGCTAGGGTTTGCCCTAAGGTCCCCTTCACCCAAGCTCAAACTCAGTTCCCACTCCATGTAAGTGATCCTGACCCTACTGTGACTGCTTCCTAAAACTGTTATTCACATTTCCCCGTTTAGAATCAAACTAACCCCCTTTTTCTTCCACTGTTACGCTGTTCCGCCAGTCCGCAAGTTCAGCGCGCGAGCTGCCGTACTCCGAGGTCCCGTGTCGAGGTTCCGTTAACCCTTTTCCAGGTACGGGAAGTTAGGGTTTCAGTCTTTTAGGTGTTGTCTTGGCTGTTCTTGAGTGAGTTAATGATTTCATGAATGAATCCTTCGTTTTGGTGTGATTAAATGCTTGTTGTGCTTGATGGATTTGATAAACATGGCTGTGGCAGTGAAGAACAGTGGCGAGACCTGTTAATCTCGCCCAAGCGAGTCCATCTCGCCTAGGCGAGATGAAACAGGGAGCTCGCCTAGGTTTATTGCGCGAAAAGT
>Ga0214542_1003827_pt1 | contig 30241 bp, 6 predicted proteins | sample CNSS1metaG_FD_160096 | JGI IMG/M metagenome (GOLD analysis project Ga0214542, IMG submission 160096) | Root nodule microbial communities from cowpea collected in UCLA plant growth center, Los Angeles, California, USA - CNSS1 | ecosystem: Host-associated > Plants > Roots > Nodule | place: USA...
ACATTACAATATCATCAATTATAAATATAATTCGAAAAATGTGTACACGCAGGCGCGATAGCGCCTGTGTTTACACTAGTATATATATATATATATATATATATATATATATATATACTTTAGAAATTGAACTTTCACAGTTCTTCTACTGTACTGTAAGTAGCAGCGTAGCCGTTGCAGTTCACAACCTTCATTCTTACCTTGCTGATTTTGTTTTGTTTTCATTTCTTATTTGATATTATTTTTATATAATTACAATTAAAATAAATTTCTTTATTCAGAAGAAAACTATATTTAAAATTTTTGTGTATTAGAAAATCATAAGGTTCATAAAATGTATTAAAATACAATAAAAATAACAAAAATATGAAAAATAGTATTAAACTATTTTTTATATTATTTTTTTAAAATTCTTTTTAAATTCTAACTGATATAAAGTTCATAGGTGTATAGTTTTTTCTAATAATTAATTTATTTTTTAAACTAATATTAAAGTATGAAATTTCATACTTTAATTATGAAATTTGAGACTGCTAAGTATATATGAAATTTCATTTTTCTTTTCTCTTTCTCTCCCTATCCTCATTCTAATTATGAATGAGGTAAACTACATTATTTTATGTTAACTTAATGTAAAATATAAAACAAAGTATAGTCATGCACTAATCCCAGAACAAATATCATGATAATAAGAATAATAATAATAATAAAATGTTATATTGAATAGTAAATAAATAAAAATTAAATGATTGAATATTTAAGAAAAATAATCGTACTGATAAATTATAAATAGAACTTGATATTAAACTTAAATGAATGAATAGTTAAGACGAACAATCACGCATACCGATAAATTATAATAAACTTTTAATTAAATAAAAAATAAAATATTGAATATTTAAGACAAAGAATCGTGCTAACGTAAGTTTGAATTCAAACTCAATCTTGCGCATCTTTGAAAGTTCCATTCACTAATTTTAGTTGCAAGCCGGCGTTATTTATAGCTCACTCTGCAAGTTGGGTCCAAATAAAATAAATAAATAAATAAATATTATGATTCATGCATATTATTTTATTCAAACTTATTTTTTCCTCGTTTTTTTTTCTTTTTTTCTGTAGATCTCTTCCTCCTTTGAAAATTATGTCACTATCAAAATCAACCCATCAAGCTGCACTATTAAAGCCGCCAACGTTAACAAGTGGCCTCCAACTTCATTCGTAGCATCATTTGACATCACAACATAATATATTAATTGATTTTTAATATCATATCTGTAACCAAGTCTCTTACAACACACACATGAAAATGCTCATTCTAAAATGTAATGTTTAACGGAAAAGTATAAAAATGTAAAACCTAATACCGTTGGAAATCCCACGTCAATTAGAGATAAGGTCAATTTATGATATAAAAGTGAGTGTAATTCTTATCTTACAAACTGATTTTATGAAGTTGAATTAGATTTAAAATACACTTCTAACATGGTATCAGAATTAGGTTAAAATTTATCCTAACAAAATCTTTTGAACATTATGTTTCACCCGCAATTGAACCGCTAATGGATCACTGACTCATGGTCAATATACAATATTATTTCAAGAAATTTGTTAAGGAATGAATACTCTTTATTAAACTTCTAGTAGTATCTAATTTCATATAATAATAATTTAAAATTATCTAATATATAGTTTCTAGGGAGAAAGACAAAATGTTGATGCGTCTAAAATTCGAACACCGTCATAGTGTATTTTTTCAAACGATTACTGCTAGGTTTGACCACCCAACCCACCATTGAAAATGTTCAAGCATCTAGACCAGTAAAAGAAAGAAAATTAAACACAAACCAAATTATATATACATAATATAAGATAACAAAACAAAGTCATAAAGTTTCATCCACACAAAAAACACAGTCATCAAAAAGTGTCTAATACTGTGCTGGCCAACACATATCAACAACTAGCTAGAATCATTCATTCTGAACATTATATTCAACAGAGCCGATTTGTCTTACCCAAGAAAACAAACCCTTTTCTTCTTCTACTTCTTTTTCTTTCTTCGATTATCAATATACCAGAAAGAAATAAACATATCATATTTCTTATACTGTGTATCTGATATACGATGACAGAAATTGAAATTCCTCAGTTTTATGCTTGTCCCATTTCGCTTCAGATCATGAAGGACCCTGTCACAACCGTTACGGGCATAACCTACGACAGAGAAAGCATAGAGTACTGGTTGCTGAAAGCCAAAGATTGCACGTGTCCAATCACAAAGCAACCATTGCCGCGAAACGCAGAGTTCTTAACCCCAAACCACACGCTTCGGAGGCTAATCCAAGCGTGGTGTTCAGCGAATGAAGCAAACGGTGTTGATCAGATTCCGACACCCAAATCCCCTCTTAGCAATGCCAACGTTGAGAAGCTCGTGAAGGATCTCGAAGTTTCTCCACGATTTCAAAGCGCAATGGAGAAGTTGCATAACCTTGCAGTGGAGAACGAGAGGAACAGAAGGTGTATGGCTTCAGCGGGTGTTGCAGAAGCTATGGTGCACGTCATCACGAAGAGTTTCACGCAGGGAAAAACGACGTCGTGCGTTGAGGAGGCTCTGAGGATTCTTCGTTTGCTTTGGAGCAGTGCCAATGTGGTGGACAATAACCACATGAAGCGCTTGGTATGTCAGAACTTTGACTTTCTGAACTCGTTGACTTGGGTTTTGCAGCTTCAAACTAAGAACAACCTCAAGGTAATAAACGAAGCATTACCTATATTGAAATTGACAATTGAAGCCAAAGATTCAACCCCTTTAGGGAACTTAGGGTTTGAATTCTTCAGAGTGGTTGTGAATGTGATGAAAAATAGAGAACTCTCTCAGCAAGCTGTTAAATCTGCATTGCATGTGCTTATAGAAACGTGTCCTTTGGGGAGAAATAGAACGAAGATAGTGGAAGCTGGTGCGGTGGAGGAGCTCGTTGAACTTGCACTTGAAAACCCAGAAAAGAATCTAACAGAACTGGTGTTCATACTTTTGGCGCATCTGTGTTCTTGTGCTGATGGGAGAGACCAGTTTCTGCAGCATGCTGCAGGAATTGCTGTGGTTTCCAAAAGGATCCTTAGGGTTTCTCCAACCACCGATGATCGAGCTCTTCATATATTTTCCTTGATTTCAAAGTTCTCAGCGTCTAACGAAGTCGTGCAAGAGATGCTGAGGGTTGGTGCTGTGTCAAAGCTTTGCATGGTGCTGCAAGCAGATTGTGCTTCCCATTTGAAAGAAAAGGCAAGAGGTGTACTCAGGCTACACTCCAAAACATGGAATAATTCTCCCTGTATTCAAGTATATTTGTTAACCAGATTCCGAAGGTGATAGATATTGAAGCTTCAAATCCTTTTTTGTTCTAAAAAGTATTTCTGGCTTGTTTTCATACCCCCTTTATGCCTCGATAATCTATATACATAGCTTGTATCAAGTCAAGTGTACATATTTTGAATCGATCATTTGTGGTAACCCAGTTTAATTGTAGAATGATAGATCATTTTTGGAACAAATTTTGAACTGTTGTCAAATTCTGGTGACCTTAATGAATGCAACATATATAAAGAAATATATGGAATTATAAGAATAACTCTATGTTTAGGCACGGTAGAATTGATGAGGAAGAAGTGTTTATCCTAATTCAAATAACGATTTGGGCATGGATTACAACTAAGTATCCAAAAATAACAATGTTCTTATACTCTGATTGGTGTTTTAACCGAATCACATGCCTTCAAACAATGCACTTATAAGTTATTTGAGTCTTATGGGATAAACTATTCTAACAATATGTCTTTTAGATGTCCATGTTTAAGCTAAAACTTGCTCATCTGTTTGTAGAAGGTTAGGTTTATTCAAGTTATGATATGTTTAATCAAGTAAGTTGGACTCACATACTTGTGCGTGTAGGTTCAATTCAAATAGAGGTATTGTGGATTTGGTTTTATGTTCTGTAATATGTATGCGGTAGCTTCCAAGGGTGTTGGAACATGGCTTTTAGGTAGCCAATCCAAGAAATAAGTATGAATGAAGTATCTACTGGTTGATACATAAAGAAATAATTGTCAGTATTGGATCAAAAGTGACTTAGATTTTGGATGTCTCATCTGTTTTTTCATGTTTTTCTTTTTGTGGTCAAATCTGGAATTGCTTTGTATGTATGGACACATAATGTTTTTAACTTTTGTGATATATGAGAATGTAAGGTTTATGCACAATAGACTTGGTATAGGAGAGGAGACCATAAGTGCTAACATTTTTTTGTTTTCTTTTATGTTGTGTATATGGGTTGAGGTAACACAGTTATCTTATTAATTTAATTTGTTTTCATTGATAAAAAAATGCAACATACATAAGAGTCTTTAAGTTGTTGAAGATTAATATGCAAGTGTTGTTATCTGATTGAATCCATTGATATCTTTTTTTGTAATTTTAAAATGTTATATATGTACAAGTATGGTTTAGTTGGTCCTTGGATACATGTAAAGTTCAATGTAAGTTATCCAAATATGTTGTTTTAGAATCCAGAATACGTTAGATCAAGCATTTAGTACTAGATCAGAAATTGTAGTTGTTAGTGATCACCACGATTTGATGAAGGTATACCTCTTTCTATTTAAGAGTGTAACAATCCAAACATAACGATTTGATTGTGATTCGACCGACTTGGCCTTCAATAATCTTTTCTTTAGTAATTGTCACACAAAATCTTAACTCTGATACCAATTGTTGAATTGAACGCTTATCACTAGTAAAAAAGTTATAATTGTTAACCATTATGTAATTTTTGCTAACCGTTCAAACATTACGATTGTGACTGAACCCACTTAATCTTCGTCATGAGACAATCAATGGATGTCATTGCGGGATTGTCCTTATAGCAACATTAGTCCATTTCTCAACTAATATATATATATATATAAAAAAAAACAATGATACATGACATAATTAGTCGGAATCATAATAATGGTTCAATAATTTCTGTTATGTTACTTGGTAGTAATTGGATACAGTCGTGACTTTTCTGTTTTATTCATTGATTGAGTATGTTAAGGGTGGATGATGGGAAGCCGACAACTATGACAAAGATGGTGGCTAAAGTTTAATAAATTGTTTGGAAGACAGAACCAAAATCTGACTCTAATATTCAACAATTATGCGGTGGCGTTTTATATGTACTTTAATTATATGACCTCTTATTTTGTAGTGGCTAGGGTGAAATCTGGGATGTTCCTACTCTTGTACTTTCTTATAATCACTGTGACTTATCAAACACAATTGCATAAGGAAAATGGTATCGGATGCATATATATGAAAAAAGAACCCATAAACATATTTTGTAAGATAATGATATGTAATGAATTTTACAAACTGAATCCCTTCGAAATAATTATTATGATAAGTATTTCTTCTTATAAAAAAGCATGTACCAATAAATACATTTTTATACGCCTTTATTTTTCCATAACATGCATCTTGAACTTCAATCACCTGAACATCGAAATATATAATTTTTGCATGTACTCTAGCTTTTTAAGAAGGAAGTGAAAAAGTTTCTACTGGAACTTGAAAAAAAATCTCTCAACAATTACATGTATTGTTATAAGTGTAAAGATATTGCATGAAGTTAAAGAATATTTAAATTAAATATATTACATTATATGTAAATAGATGAGTTGTATGAGAGAAATAATTGAAATATATTATAATATATGTAAATAGATGTATTGTTATAAGTAGTCAATGAATTGATATCTGCAACAATTTTAATGGCTCTTATTCGACGCCAATTCTGAGGCTGGTGATTCGTAGACAGAATCATAAAACACTCGAACTTCTTTTTTTGACTTCACCAAATATATATATATATATATATATATATATATATATATATATATATATATATATATATACACACCGTGAGACTTTTATAGGAAGAGACACTAAAAATTTAATACGAATATATAAACAAATTTATATAAAAAATTATGACATAATTTTCATCCTTTAAAATAATATAATTATTTTTATTGATATATTAGTTTTCTTACTTATTTTTATAATACTTTTAACTCAACTATTAACGTTTACGGAAATTATCATGAATTTAAATAGCCAATTCAAGCTAAACTTTTTGTTTTATGGAATACAACAAATTGACCTATATATCCCAAACGGATGAGTATGAGATACTGTATTTCATATATGCAATAGATTTTAGAATTAAATGATTTTTTATTTTAAAAGTCTACAAATATTGTGCAAATAAAATTTCTAATAAGCACTTAGTATTTATTTTCCGCATGAAAAAAATGGCCTTATTTAGAAATGCATACAGCTTCGTAGTGCCCAGATCTTAAAGCTCAATCCAATTATATTTTTTGTAAGTTTTGTTTTATTCATCATACTTAATTAGAATTAGATTAAATAACATGTTCATTATTTTTTCAAGTACAATGAATCCAACTTTAACTTAGATTACATAATATATGAATAATACAAAATGTTTATTTGATGTTTTTATTTTCGAAAAATCTGTATATTTTATTTCATGTTATGTACTGTGTAACATGGCCGTTACTTAATAATTATTAATACATATTATAATTATTTGTTTGGAGGTAGACTTTTTAATAAATGATTTTATTTTAAATTAATCATCCCGTTATATTGAGTTTGATTGCTAGATAAGCAATGATAATAAACTTGACCTTCCAACATAATTTTGATATCCAACTCAATTATGATAAAATTAAGTAATTTTCGAAAAGTAATTTAAATTCTCAAAGAAAAAATATTATAAAAGTAGATAAAAATAGTTTTTATGCGGTAAAATTGGTTTATGTGTACATATTAAAATTAAAAAAATTAAAAGGACTGTATATACAAACTAACTAATACATAAAATAATTTTAATTTATAGAAAAAAATTCTCTAAAAGGTCCTTTTAGAATAAAATTTAAATTAAATTAAATTAAAGATTTGGTCAGACGAAACCTGAGCCAGATAATTTAAACCTCTTATTTTCACTAGAAACTACGAGTTAAAGTCAAGTTTGCAATAAATGAATGATGATGGCCCTTTCTTTACCACACTTAAGTTTTTTTTTCTCTCTCTCTCTCTCTCTATATATATATATATATATATATATATATATATATTCAAATACTTTATCTTTAAAAATGAAAGTTAGATAAAAAACGTACTTTTTGAAAACATTTCTTTTAAGTTATGCATTTTTATTCCCTCATATTTGTCAAAATCAACAATAACTATTAACTACTTTATCACACGAATATAGCAACAAATTACTTCATTAATTATTGAAATGATCTCGAATCTAAAAAATTTCATTGAATAAATGTCTTATTTGGATTATTTTAAGAATGTCTTACTAATATTTTTAAAAATTACTTTTAAAAGACAATTTTGTCACTATACTAATTCCTATTCAAATTCATCGTGTTTACATTAAACAAAATATTCCCACTTTTTATTTTCTTGATTTTCAAATTACTCCAAACCAATCATAATTAATGTAGGGGAGCTGCTACCACTCAATTTTAAAGACTCAATCCAATTATATATTTTTTAAAATTGTGTTTTATTCATTATACTCAATTAGAATTAGATTCAGTAACATATGCATACATTTTCAAGTACGATAAACCCTACTTATCTCCACTCTGAATAAAAATAATTAATATTTTATCATATAAATACTATGTATGTGTAGTCATATTTTTTTTTTACTTTATAGTTATTAAAAAATATTTGTTTTAAAGTGGTTTGTCCAATAATTTTTTTTTTATTACTCAGCCTATATTAAGTTTGATTGTTATTAAAAAATTGATAAACTGATTAACTCATAATCAACTCAATTGTTCAAGGAAATAGTTTTGAAATAAATTTTGGGAGAACAAAATAACAAAATTGATTTCTGTACAAGTTAAAATTGGTTCACGTATAAATTAGTTTTATGGTTATGTTTTCTTTAAATATTTTTTTCTTCTAAATATTCTTTTAGAATAAACTCAAAATTTAATTAAATTAAAATTTAGATTAAAGAAAACCTAAACAAGATCATTTAGACTTCTAATTTTCTCTGGAAAGTACTACTTAAAGTCAAGTTTGGAATAAATGATGATATCCCTTTCTTTACTTTTGTCCCATTATATAAAAAGGAAGAAATTATATTTTTACACTTCTTAGTCAACGTTTGGTTGCACCATTCAAACCATGGACGATCTCTTGCATCTTACTTTTCTTTAATGCATTGCTGTTCTTACAAAACCATATTAAGAATTGTTAAATTTTCGTTTCTTTTTTGTTATAATCATTCATTATTATTATTTTTCTCTCTTTTCTAACCCCATCCTCCAGAAATTTGGACTAAGAGTACAACATATTCCTTATGAGACCATATATCACAACCCTTGAATTTTTCTACTAGATATTTGATAAGTAATGTTTGATTCAAATTTTTTATCTTTAAAAATTTTTAAAATGACAAATTTTATCAAAAAGAAATGTACTTTTCAAAACCCTTTTCAAAAAGTTAAGCATTTTTATTTCCTCAAATTTGTAAATGAAAAATAACTACCAACTAGATTATCACATAAATCACAAAGTAATTACTTCACTAATTATTAAAATTATCGAAAATCTTAAAAATCCATAAAGTGAATGCCTTATTCAGTTTATATTTAACTAAAATTCCCAATCAAAACTCCTATATTCCTCTCTATAACACTCGTCCTAAAAAATGTGCTATTGTGATCATAACATTAAGGAGAAAGGAATTTTTTTTTATTCAAGAGAATAATGTTTTTATACGTTCCTTAGGAGTTGAATATTTCGTGTTTTTACATTTAAGCTTCCCTTGATATATAATTGTTTTGTACATAAATATCCTTTATTATTATTTTTGTTAAAATATATTTACATAAGATTAACTCAATCAATCCCCTAACGACATAAACAAAAAAGAGTTACTTCATATCCTGACTTTTTTATTTTATTTCAATCTAATCTCAGAGATGAAATACTATTAATTTTTAAAAATGATATACAATAATAAAGTTATTCCAATAATAATTTTGAAATATTACCCTACATCTTCTTCATTTTTCATATTTTAATTCAAAATTTCCAATAAATATAAAAAAAATTAATTTGTGATAGCTCGATTAAGAAAAATAAAATACAAAAATAAAGAGTATTTAAATTAGAATTACTTTTAGATCTAGCTATTAGAAGATATTTTTATTTTTATAATTTATTTTTCCTTAATTTAATGATTCTAACGACTAAAATATCATTGTCTGTTAGATAAGAAGAAATAATGAAAATGAAGAAGAAGATTTTGAAAGTTATCCTTGTAATAACTGTATCTAATGGTTCTCTTCTCTTTTGTATCACGGCCGGTTAGCTTGAATGGGTCAATTTATGGGCCCAAATACTTTTCCGAATCCGACCCGTGGTTGACTAAGTTGGGGCCCAATAATCTACCAATCAAGTTTTGGGCTTTATTCAAATCCTCCTGTCCTACATCATGGACTTATATCATGTTATATTCAACTCATCTATCTGTTCAACATATTTCACTTAGAGCATATATTTAGTAAAACAAATATTGATTTTTCTTTTACAATTTATTTATCATTATTTCGAACTTTAAACGCCACCAGAAAAGAAAAAAAAAACAGTATTTCCTTTCATTTGATAGGAGAACAAGAGTTGCTCTCCTAACCACATTTCAACATGTTTTGTTAATATTACTATTCAAGAGGGGTTTTGAAACAATTATACCACCTGGGAGCTTCATTTAGCAATAACAATTCACCAATAAAAAAATATGCAAGACTTCTTAGGAAACCAATTTGGAGAAACAATGAACAAGATACTTACTTATAAGGACATTTCAAGGCTCATGATATTATTCAACAAAATTATACATAATAGATGCATTTTTTTACCTCTGTTTCTGGCATTGGTATGCAAAATATGGAAAATGATTTTTTGACTATTAAATTTTGATAATTTTCTCTTATAATTTTAGGTGTTATTTTTTAAGTGATTTTTCATTTTTTCATTATCTCATTCTCAATATTCCAAAACTACTTAGAAAAGGTTACCTCATATTATAAGAGAAAGATGTGAAAATTTAGTAGTTAAAATATCACTGTAGAATAATAACACAAATATAACGTATTACCCGACCTTTAGGCAACAAAATATGAAATCCATAATTGACAGCAACTTATGGTTATATATTATACTAACATTACATTGAGATAACTTGCAAATAATATTTTTCTGCTAAAACTGAAATCAAAATTTCTCTTTGAAGTTTTTCTGCTTAAAAAAGTAATTATTATTAGATCAAGTCAACTTCTTCGGTTCAAAAGACATTAATCTCTAACTTTCAATCAAGGAACACCAATGTTAAAAGAAAAAGTTAAAGTTAACTAATACTACTATGTTTAGATCAGTACAGTACAATGTTTAACAAAAATTTATCCAAGGATTTTTTTTTCTCCTTCTTATAACTAAGTGATTCATTTGTATAATCCCAAAACCTCTGGCACCAGACACTTTCATCAGATGCATCTACACAAAAAAAAAAAAAAAAAAAATAGAAACTATGATCAAACTAGATCAAGGAAAAGAAGATAACAATGGAACAGGAATACATGGAGAATTCTTCCAAACTGAGGAGTGCAATCTGAGTATTTCCTTGGCCCTCTCTTTGGTCTTGAAACTGCAATTCACTTGAAGAACCAAACACAACTTTGACACAGCCCCAACCTGCAACATTTCATGGAGCACTCTTGCATTGGCGGAATACCTACAAATGGAGGCCAAAATTCTGACCCCTCTATCACTCGCCACCAGAGAGACCCTTAGAATTTTCTTTGACACAATGGCCACTCCTGCACCATGGTTCAACAACTCTGCACGCCCTTCTGCACACCCGCAAAGTTGATCCAAAGCTATTAAAATGAGTTCACAGGTTCTTCTTTCCGAGGTACAAAGAAGAAGCTCAATGAGGACCGAAACTGCACCACCCTCAACCCCTTTGATCCTGTTTCTGCCCCACGGAAAAAGCTCCACAATCAGCTTCAATGCAGCCTTTGAAGCCTGTTGCGAAATCTGGTCACGCAGCACGCGCAAGATTTCCACAAACAGCACTGTTTTCACACTGATCAATTGGATAGGATCAGCCACCTCCAATGCCGATCTAAGAAGCATGGTGGCATAAGCTCTGGATTGGTAGTTTCCAAGCCTCAACACGTGCAACAATGACTCAATAAACTGAAACCCCTCGTTGTATATGAGGGCTTTGAGCTGAGCCTCGGAAGGGGTAAGGTGGAACAAGACTTCTATAGCTGCTTCAGAGAGAACAATTGAGTTTTCTTCTGTCTTGTGCTTCATGGTTGAGGCCAAGAATTCAACAACTCCTGCAGACTCTAAACAAGCCTTGTTCCTTTGACCCTCGAAGGCAATGGATCGAAGCCTCGTGAGGCATTTGAGTTGCTTCTCGGGGAACCTCTTTGCTTCTGTGAGGAGTTTCACAATCTGGGTTCTGTCGATCGGTGACTTTGGAGTTGGAATGCGTTCAACTCCAAATGAGGCATTGAGGGTGCACCAAGATTGGATCAACCTGCGTAGAGTGTGGTTTGGGGTGAGATCATGGTCCAATAAACACTGCTTGGTAACGGGGCATGTGCTGTTCTTGCATGAAAACAACCACTTTTCTATGTTCTCTCTATCGTAAGTGATTCCTGTGCAAACAGTTACAGGGTCCCTCATGAGTTGGAGCGAAATGGGGCAGAGAAAATGAGCAGGGATTTCAATTTCATCCATGGAAACGGAATCTGCAAAACTAAGAAAAAAGAAAAGTTGGGTTTTTGATGTTTTGGTTAAGTCAGAAGAAGGATGAGACAGTATTAGTCTGTGAAACGGTGAGAAGAAGAAGAAGAAGAAGTAGTTGCTTGTGGTTGTGGCACATTTAGTTGTGTCATGAAAATTGTGGTAGAGGAAGATGCGAATTTTAATAGATGTTGTTATAAACGATAAAGTCAACACACGGAAATTGAGAGTGAATTAATAAAAGGGTGTGTTTCCGATGTTTGGGAAGGAGAAAAGGTGTTATAATATTGGTAGAGACTTCGATTAGGTTCGAAATGTGGGTGATATATAAATGATGAATTGGTGTATTTGTAAGGTGTTGAGGGAGTTAACGTCGGTGTTGCAAATTGCAATGCTAAGAAAAAAAGCCTGAGATGGAGGGTTTTGACTTCCACTGATGCATTATTATTTAGGTAGATTAGTTAACATCTCTGAGAATACCTTAATGTTTGCATGGTTGTTGCCGACAACTTCTGATCAGGCTCATGCATTTTGCCATGATTGGATGCTTTCTCACGCTTTTCTCGGTTCCATCCATTAATGCTTTGCTTCATTGTTTCCTCATAAACGTGTTGGGAACTGGGATTCTGGGAATTGCTTTAGCTCTAAGGGTTACTTTTACTTTTCTTCACACCCTTTTTACCCTTACTTTATCCATCTACCATAAATTTCTTAAATTTATTGTACAGTTAGTTTCATTGTGAGAGAACAAAAAACAATGTTATTAGAAATCATTGCCCAAAGCTAAAGGATGTTAGTTAACATCTTGCTTTCAACTGTCACTGTTTGGAGGATCTTGTAGATAGAGAAATGTCTTATTGTTGGGTAAGATATTAACACTACAGGCTTTAAAATATATAATTGACTACAAATGCATTATCAAATATGAATTTGTCTAAAAAATTGTTGTTTGTACAAATAGCAAGACAATTATTGTTCATTCTTTATTAAGGTAGTGATAGTTTTTAATTTATTCTTTGCTGAAAAAAAAAGGAAGTATTTAAGAGAGACTGTAGAAATTTGTTCAAACTCATGAGAATTGTTTGACTCTAATAGTTTTTTTTTTTTTTAATTTGTTTTTAATAATTTTTTGTGTGCAACATATCATATCAGTTTAAATTGTTTTAACTTATTTAATAATTTTTTATTAAAAACATTTAGTTAATATTTTTTTATTTAAATTAGTTTTTAGTAACTTTTTTTTGGAAATATATTTTATATAAAGATAAAAATATATTTAATTATTATTTAAATTTAGAAAATCAAAAATAAAATATATGTAAACATTTGATATTTTGTCACATTCTAATCTATATATACATAAAAAGAAAAAAACCTCCTCCATACAAAATATATATTTCATATCTCTTATATTTCTATGATCTTTAAAAAACCTAATGAGAATCTTTAATTCATTTTTTTCACATACTTATGATAAAAACAATAATAACAACAACAAAAACTATATAAAACCCATATAAAATGAACTTTCACCAAAAAAAAGTATACCGATATAAAATAGACTTATCTTTAATAAAATATAAATGAAAAAATTGAGTACAATATATAAAAAATCAAATAATTTATTGTTTTTAGATCAAAATTGGTGTCAATTTTTAATATAAGTTAGATAATGATCACATAAATATATAATCTCTCCTAATCAAATCTTCTTTAGAAAAGAAATTCAACATTTCCACAATCAATTTATATAAAAAAAAAAATCTAATGTAGTAAAAATTTATTAAATAATGAGTTAACCGATCTGTTAAATCACACGCATGTACAAAAGAAAAATGTTATTTTTTGTACTAGTTTTCAAACATGGTGTTCCTTTTGCAATTTGCAGGCCCCAACTGCTATCATCTGGTCTTATTATTAAATCGATGGCAGTGAATGCCTCCAAATACAGTCAAAGACTCGCATCCACACAAGACAGAAAATAGTTATATAAACAAAAGTTCTTACTCTTTTTTTTTTTTTTTTGCAGATACAACATGTACAACTAAGATTTGAATTTGGACAATTATTTTCCTAACTCAAGGAGATAACGATAATGCAGCGAACATTTACACAGAAAACGGCAAAAATGAACACGTAAACACTGTAATCACGCACTCCTCAATAAAAACATGAGAAACCACACATTATCGTTTTCTAGGTACGAAAACTCCTTAATAAGGTTATAGCATATTTTAATAAAGTTGTCGCTTGCATTGATACAACTGCATGAACTTTTTCTACCAAAAATATTTTCCCATCATCTTTTCGAAAAAGGTGAGGATTAAAGAAACCATAAGATTGCTCGTTCTTAGTTTTTTTTTTCTTTCTTTTCGTAAACAAGTTTATGACATTATACAAGTCAAAATTGAAGATCAGATCTAGAAATCCATGTGCTGCTAAATTATGATTATCCTCATTCACATGGCATTGGAAACTTCGCGCAGCGTTGGACTAAACCATTTCAAAGATGATTACCAGTTTCACACAGCTACGAAATAAGAAAAAATCAACGAACAAACTGTTAAATAATGAGTTTTTACAAGTACTGTCATTTACTTTTACTAGATTGTTGTAAACAAATTGAACTATGATAACATTTATCATAATATTTTGAAGATATAATAATAGTTGGAAGTTTCACGTCGATTAAAGATAAAATAACTTTATAATATATAAGTGAAGTGCAAATCTTATTTTATAAGTCAATTTTGTGGAGCTAAGTTAAGTTTAAAACCCAGTCCTAAAAATATTGAAGTGAACCGAAACTGAAATATTAAATGTGTGTAAGTAGTGGATGTTATTGGGTGAAGCAATGAATAGAGACAGTTTGTTTGTGTTAAGGTGATTTTATTTGATAGGTACGTTGAACTGTGTGTAAATTGAAAGAAATTTAAGCAAATTGAAAGAGGGAATGGTCAAAAAGAACAGCGATTAAGCTAAGTGTATGAGGAAACAAAAATTATATATTCCAGTTTCTGCTGAATTTGCTGTGAGCTGTGTACCTCGTGATCGTAATCACCACAATTTCATTCTTTTATTATTTTATAGAAAGCTAACAAATTAATACACGCATTAACACTGTCAGAACTATCGGAACCTACCTGCAGCTGCATATAACAGCCGTTGAATTTCTTTATATTTTTAAAATATTACTTTTCTTATTTATTTTCGTACGTAAAATCAGGATGAACACTTAAAAGGGTGGCCAATAACTCCTTCTTGAAAGTTTGTCATCTAGTTATTGTGAATGCAGTCTAAATATTTGTTTAACCGATGAAAATAATATATCTTGAAAAGTTTCATATCGTCTAAAACAATTAAGGAAGTGGGTGTTAGTAACTATATGATGAGCTCTAAGTGTATGATAATCTTTGTCCCGAGTCAAAAACATTTCAAACTTATATCTGACTCTTTAAATTTGTTAATACTCGAGATCAAAGAATATGAGTGTGTTGTTTATGTGTTTTTCCAACAATATTAAAATATAATGATATTTTGACCCACTTTTTTGACTCATTTTTTATCTACCAATCCAATCACTCTTTGATCATCATATTATACAACTAAAAAATAGACTTGATTAGTGTGGTTTAAGAGAACTTAATTTTTAACATAATAAATTCTAATTAATATAAACTCTAAATTATATTTGATTCCCTCACAAGCTATACGTATAAAAAGAGGTTACATATTTGAGTATAGAAATGCAAACATTGAAAAATTAGAATGCTCGCTTATTTGTTTGTTTCATGCTTAATTTGCCCTACTCTGACCTAACTTTATTGAGTTCCTTGTTAAATAGTTAACATCTCGGATTATGATGTGATGTTTGCTCCCATTTTTTTTTTTTTGGATGAGCTTATTATGATGTTATGATATTTAGAATAGAAGCCTAAAATATTTTGATAAAACATGCATTCAAAATTAATAAAATGCTATAGTTTTACAAAATCCAACATGGATATTAAGAAGAAAATACAATAGTATATGACAACAGTCTTTTACTAATTGTGTTCTTGTTTCTATAGATTTATTGCTCAATTGAAAATGAAAGCCTAAAATTATCATTTGCATACACATTAGTGTCAATCAGAAGATGTTAAAGATACAGTAAAAAAGTAAAACAATATACAACAAATAAAGAATCCAAATTTGATAAAATGTTGCCTCATAATGGATGAGCCGAAAAACACTTTTACTGATTTTAGTAATTGGTCTAACTACGATAATAGAACTTTATACTAAGTTTACAATACCAATTGAACAATTATGAATTTTTAAACACACATAAATACAATATTTTTTACAAATTTCGAACTCATCACTTTCATCTAAAGAATACTCTATTTTTTAGGACTTTTTCAAATATTCACCATGATGAAAAGTTCAAATGGTTATGACCTTATCTATAAATGTTGCAACTCAAAACAATGACAATCCAACACAACTGCTTTTTTCATCAACTATTTCACAACATAATAAAGGTACTACTGTATGAAGACAGTAAACAAGCCATTAAACTCTATTATGATATAATTAAGTACATTTTTAAAAATAATTTCACAGGGAAAAAATATTAAAAAATAACAAAATTAAATTTCAAAAGATAAAATTGGTTTATATAAAAATTAATAGGCAAAAAAATATTTTTATTTTTTCTTCTAAGAGGTCCTTTTAGAATAAACTCTAAGTTTAATTCAATTAAATTAAATTAAAGATTCGATTAGACTAAACTTGAGTCAGATGATTTAAAACCTCTCATTTTAACTAGAAAGTACGAGTTAAAGTCAAGTTTGCAATAAATGAATGATGATGTCCCTTCCTTACCACACTTAAGTTTTTTCTATAGATAGATATATAATAAGTAATGTTTTTATCTTTAAAAATGACAAGTTTGATAAAAAAAACAATTCTACTTTTGTAAACACTTAGGAGTTGAATATTTCGTTTTTGGTTACACTTATCTTTTTAAGTAAATATCTCTTGTTTGAATATAAAAATATTTTTTTGGATCAGATATCGTTAAAGTATTTCTGAATTAAAAAATATATTTTAAAATACTTGAAAATATGATTTTGTATTTTTGGGTTGAGTTTCAAAAGATACTTTTCGAAAATACTTTCGTAATTCAAAAAAAAACGTGCAAGATTTTTATTATATTTTTAATAAAGACTAATTTGAGAATTACCAATTTTATGGGGTGCAGGAAGAAAAAAAAGGATGCGGAAGAAAAGCCCATCTTCATGTCCTACATCATGGACTTAAATTATGCTATATTCAACTTATCTATTATGTCCAAGATATTTCACTTAGACCATATATTTAGTAAAAAAATATTGAATTTATTGTTTTGAACTTTAAATCTCACCAGAAAAGAAAAAAAAAATCAGTATTTGTCCTTACATTTGATAGGAGAACAAGAGTTGGTCTCGTAACCACATTTCGACATATTTTTTTAACATTCAAGAGGGGTTTTGAAACAATAACAGCTGAGAGCTTCATTTAGCAATAATAATTCACAAATAAAAAAATATGCAAGACTTCTTAGGAAACCAAATTGCAGAAACAATGAACAAGATACTTGTAAGGACATTTCTAGGCCCAAGTTAATGATATTATTCAACAAAATTATACATAAATGTAAAATTTTTACCTTTGATTGTGGCATTGGTATGTAGTATATTAACGAAAATATAATGTATTACCCTACCCAACCTTTAGGCAATGAAATATGAAATCTAATAATTGACAGCAACTTATGGTTAAGTACTATATCAACATTACATTGAGATAACAAATAATATTTTCTTTTAAAATTGAAAACAAAATTCCTCTTTGAAGTCTGTTTGCATAAAAAAAAAAGTTATTAGATCAAGTCAACTTCTTTCGTGCAAAAGACATTATCTCTAACTTTGAATCAAAGAATACCCATGTTAAAAAAAAAGTTATAGTTAACTAATACTACTGTTTACATCAGTACAATGTTTAACAAAATTTATCTAAGGATTTTTTTTTTTTCTCATATAACTAAGTGATTCATTTGTATAACTCCAAAACCTCTGGACCAGACACTATCATCAGATGCATCTACACACAAAAAATGAAAAGCTTAGAAACTATGATGAAATTAGATCAAGGAAAAGAAGATAACAAAGGTACAGGAATACATGGAGAATTCTTCCAAACTGAGGAGTGCAATCTGAGTATTTCCTTGGCCCTCTCTTTGGTCTTGAAACTGCAATTCTCTTGAAGAACCAAACACAACTTTGACACAGCCCCAACCTGCAACATTTCATGGAGCACTCTAGCATTGGCGGAATATCTACAAATGGAGGCCAAAATTCTAAACCCTCTATCACTTGCCACGAGAGAGACCCTTAGAATTTTCTTTGACACAATGACCACTTCTGCACCATGGTTCAACAAATCTGCACGCCCTTCTGCACACCCACAAAGTTGATCCGAAGCTATTAAAATGAGTTCACAAGTTCTTCTTTCCGAGGCACAAAGAAGTAGCTCAATGAGGACCGAAACTGCACCACGCTCAACCTCTTTGATCCTGTTTCTGCCCCAGGGAAAGAGCTCCACAATCAGCTACAATGCAGCCTTTGAAGCCTGTTGTAAAATCTGTTTTACACAAACAGCACTGTTTTGGCACTGAGTAATTGGACAGGATCAGCCACCTCCATTTTGCAAGGGCATCTTCGAAAATACTTGCACAAAAAGAGAAGACTTACGGGAAGGAAATGTACTATTATCCCGCTCAACAGTTAATCTCTGTTGGTTTACTCAAATGCTCAGCCTCAAAATTCTCCTTCTGTGGTCTTTGTTCTACAGACTGAATCATGTGAATTTTGAAGCAAAATCAGTAACTAATAAAGCAATAAAACTGAGAAATAAGTCAATAATAACAGTTATACTAGTATCATACCTGACAATTTGAACAGCGCTACAACCAGCGTTATTCGAGATACTCTTAGCTCTCATTTGTTTCCTTACAGCTTCAACATCGACCCACCTTTCTGCTAAAGCATAAACATTTGACAGAGATACATAGTCTTCGCTCTTTAAAGCCGACTCTGGACGACTCCATTCTTCTAACTGGAGGAGAAATTTTCCCACCTTCTCTCCCATCACAACATCCTCATGAAGCTTGCATGCACTTAGCAGAATCCTCCATATTACATCATCAGGATTAATTGGCATCCGCATGATAAATTCATACGCTTCTTTTAACTTTCCAGCACGGCCAAGAAGGTCAACAATGCAACCGTAATGTTTTACCTGAGGTGTCACACTAAATGTTCTCTTCATTTCATGGAATAATTGAAGGCCTTCTTCGATAAGTCCACCATGACAACAAGCAGACAAAAAGCTAGTAAAAGTTGCTTCATTCGGCTTCACACCGTAATCTCCCATCTTGTATAAAACCTCCAAGGCTTGTTTTCCTTTCCCATGGATAGCTAGACCAGTAGTCATTGCCGTCCAAGTCAAGATATTCTTCTGGTTCATGCGCCAGAAGACAGACAAGGCACTATCAATGCATCCACATTTTGAGTACATATCAACCAGACCAGTCCCGATAAACACATCATCTTCAGTACACAACGTCTTTTCAGCAAAAGCATGTACAGAAGCACCAGTTTCCAGCAAACCCATCTGAGAAACTGCTGAAAGGACAGCAACTACTGTTGTATCTGTTGGTTTAATTCCACATACATCAACCAACATGTCCTTAAACAATGACAATGCATTGAAAGCATATTGCCTGTTCCCTTCTTTAAGGGAAGAATAACCTGTTATCATAGCATTCCACGTAACACTGGTTCTCATTGACATTTCATCAAACACTTGTCGGGCTGAGATAATATCTTTGTTGCTAGAATAAAAGTATATTTTGGTAGTCGAAACCAAAATATTTGACCCAACCCCATGTTTTACTATCAAGGAATGTAGTTGTCTACCTACCCACAACGTTGAAGCTGACGGAGAGCGAGCACAGGCTCCAAGAACAAAATTGTAAGTGTAATCATCAAAAAACACGAGTCCTCGAGAAAACTCGTCTCGGAAAAGTATAATAGAATCATTGGGTTTAACACATCTTATCAAAGTATTAAAGAGAAACAGGTCTGGCTTGTCAAAGTGCTGGAAAACCAAATGTGCATTATTAGCTATGTGTGAGTCTGGTGAGCCACAATAATGCTCAATTAATTTAGCCAAGAAGGCAGGTGATTTCAGTCCATTAGTAACTAACTGGGCATGAATTTGCTTTATATTTTTGGACACTTTAGGAAAAGAATGTAAGAAAGAAATACATCTAAACCTTGGAAGGCAGTTCAGCATGAGGTAAATTATGGCCCATAAAAGAATATTAAAAATCTCAGCTCAGGCGATGAATTTTGATGTTAGAGTTCAGCCTTATATGTATCACCTTTGAACCTTTCACCTTCATTTGACGCCAAACATTAAACTTCAGAAGTTTAATGTGCAGATCACTAAAAGGAAGATGACGACGACGATTTAGAACCCTAAAAATATGGTATCACCATCCCCGTACCCAAACACTCTGGCCGTCTATCCAATTCTGATAAAAAGCTTCTATATGGAGTTCATCCTCATTCGTCCAAGAATATCCTTAACTCAAATTAGTTGAATGCTGAGAGGCTTCTCAGTCATTTCTTCATTTGTAAGCAAACTAATCACAAGTAATAACATAAAAACCCCCAGAATCAGATCATAGTAGTTAGTGCCATATACAATTCAATAAAGCACAAATTGAAATTTCTTTACCATTCAAACAAATTAATGTAGAACATCCCCAACTATTAAGTTTTTCGAGAGAGGATAGTAAGGAGGTTTGACACCAATGAGTCATGAACAAACACATATAAGAGTTTAGGAGACAGTCTTCAATCCAAAACCTTTAAATGATAAGGTTACCGGCCTTTCTACTTATATATTGTCCATCTTACTTTCTAACTAACATAGGACTCCAACTCACTTGAACTCGTAACACAAACCCAATACAAGTTAATTATGAATCAAAAGGACAAGCCAGAGCAAAAAAGATTCAAATAAGCAATTTCCATCACTCAAGCAGTGAACATCGCACGTGCTTTTTCCCAGCCTTTTTGGGCCTTGCACTTCTGTCCATATACATTAAATTTGCGTATACTCTTGTCTAGGTAATTTTGCAGTCTTATTTTATGATACTTTACCATGAACTTTTAACTTCCCTCAATAACTTACTATTCTATTCAAAAAACACACGCGGCTAAATACATTATAACTCGTTCCTCACATGAGAACAAATGACAATATTTAGACATATCTCTACACTCCACCGCACTCAAAATGCTTCCGATTTTGCTATATTATACTCTATGACTCATTACCATCACGAAAATAAAGAAAACCTAAGGAAACGAATGCTTTCAAATCCTAATCATGACACATCAAATTAAGCATATTAACTAACTATGAAACGCAGATGAATTAAATCAACAAGCCCACACATATCAATGAACTATTAATGTAGGTGGTAATTAATAACAACGGATTGCAAAGAAGCATTGGAGAAAGAGAGAAAAAGTACCTCTGTCAGGTACAAAGTACCTAATGAGAATTCGCTAGTTACCGCAAGGAATTGCAATGGATGAAGAAGACGATGCAAAGGAACTAAAACCTGTTCGAGAATTGAGATTCAGGGGAGAGACATAACAAGGGTTTTGGCTTGCAACAATGAGGTGGTAACAGAAGAACCTACTGAACTTTTGAGCTTGATCATTGCGAGACGCTTTTGCTTTCTACACCTCCATAATTACTAACTGCACATCGTAGCTTCTAAAGTGTTCCCGACTCGTCCTTCCGTACTAATCAATCCGGAAAGTTCCCGGAACGTACATTCCAGAACTCAAAAAGAAATACAAACTCACCTGTTTTTGGGCAAGAACAATGCAGCGGGGGAAGTGGCGATTCAACGGTCAGGGGTGGGCGGCGGCGGTGATTCAGCGGTCAGCGGTGGCAATGCAGTGGCGATTTGTGGTCCAGCGGTGGCATTTCAGCGGCGGCGGCAGTAGTGGACAGCAGCTCCTTCGTGCACACCCACAGAACCAGCGACAAGGAGAAGGGTAGAATCTGACATTTTTCGCCTTTACCATGGGGTGCAGTAGCCATTATTGGGTGCAGAAAGCAAAACTCTTGCGAAGATTGAAGAATGGGCTAGGCTAATCTCTGTACGTTTTCCACTTCTCATGAACTTATGACCCAATTTCTAACTTAGTCGATAATGCTCAATTTTTAACTATTCATTTTAAAAAAAAAAAGACTATTGAAATTAAATTAAAGAAAAAGATAAATAAAGTATATTAAAATGAACAAGATAATTGAGAGATTTTTTTTTTTTTGTAATTGTGAATATAGAGAGTGAGGTGCACTTCTAGAAATAGGAGAAAGGAGAAAATATTAGTGTCTGATTAAGATAATAGGAGACTGAGAATTCAAATAGTGCACTGTGATTTTTAATACAAGAATACAATTATATATTTAAAAAATCTTCCTATTATAAATTTATTTATATTAACTAACCAATACTACCGTTATGACATATACAGTTACGTAACAATTACGTAATAAGATAATAATTAAAAGTAATTCATAAAAAAAAAACAAACTCATGATATTTTTTTCAAAAATAGAATATGTTTACTGTATAAATTTAAGCTTATAAAGATATAATTAAAATTTAAAACATCTATTTTATTTTGTATAATTGAATAATTATTAAAATTTATTATTATTATTATTAATCTAAACTATTTATTTGATATTAATGTTTTTTATTGTTTAAATAATTTATAATCAAATATGAAAATTGACATATTGGTTTAAAAACACTTGTATTGTATCAGTAAATTTGTTTACCTTGGGACTCTTAACTTTTTGTAGTAACTAATTATTCTCATCTTTCGGACAATAATGATTAATTTGTTGGTTTTTTTTTTTTTTTTTTTTCGTCATATCCGGGATTTGTTTTTAAAGATTTTTCTCAAAACCACTTTTAGAAAAAATAAAACTAATTTTTCTATAAATTAAAATTAATTTGTAAAAAAATCATATAATTTCTTTAGATTCCTCGTTTGAAAATCTTTATGAAAAAGTTTTTTACCACCACAATAATAAGAAAATAGGTTCTTGAGTGCATGGTCTAGGTTTAGCTTCAACCAAATTCCTGCAACATCCTCATCGTGTCTTGGGCTATAACCAAAATAATGATCTTGTAAGATTAAGGAGTATCCAACATGCAACAGACATACATAATGAGAGACAGAAACTGCACCAGACAAAGAAAAGTGATGTCTAATCTCAGCAATCCAGCATTATACAAATGAATATGAATCCTTTCATGCTAAATTTTCATATGACAACACGTAAAAGTTATGTATTTTTCTTTTTTATAAATATTAAAAAGTTGAACTATGTCCAATCTATGAATTTAGTAAACATATATTTTATAGATGTAAAAGATATAACCACTTAACAAAAAACTATACCACATATGTTAGTAGTAAATTGACTCAATTACTTATCTTGATTTGAGTAATGAATATGTAATTATATTAAACAAAAAATAAACTGTGTTGTATTAATAAAAAGATCCGTGTAAAAGATTTCTATGTTTTTCTAAATAATAAAAATTCAAAATTTACAGAATAAATTTATATTATTAACAGTACAGTCTAGATATGATAAATAAACATAACCACAAATTTCACATGGTATAATATTAGGTAAAAATGTTTATTTATTCCATAACAAATACTTTCACGTATAAACACGTAGTGTGAAGTTTAGTTTTGTCATCATGAACTGCGATAATATTTTTTGACAACAACTCAAGAAATATTTTTTAGTTAAATTGTTTTAGTGACAAATAAACTCTATAATAAATATTATAAAAATATATATCACTACTAAAAAAATAATATTTCCTGTCAATTTATTTTAAAAAAAAATTCGTAGAAAATACTTACAAATTTTGTTGTGAAAAAAATTTTCCAATAAATTACTACCAATTTTTTTGCAAAATATTTTATATAAAACACTTTTTGTAACAAATTTTGTAAGAAATATTTATCAATTTTATAATTTTGTAGAAAATAATTATCCACGAAAGAATTATATGCAAATTAAGATTCTTAGAAAAAATGACAGAAAAACTTGCAAATTTTTTTAACAAATTTGCAAGAAAAATTTCATGTAATATATGAATTTCTAGTAGTATATTTATTACTTTAAATATTCTTATTTTACCTTAAAAATCTGTGATTTATTTTTCTATAGTGATGGGTCCTTTTACTTTTTTTATTTAGGAGTAAATTTTAAACTTAACTTAATCTTATAAAATTGTTTATGAAATTTTTACCTATTTATATAATTTATATAATGTAAATTTGTTTTATATATAATATTTCAACAAAAAATTAGAGTTGTACTCGATCTTTTAAAAGGCATTTTTTGATATAGAAGATAAATGTGTCAACAGAACTCCATTGTATAGATGTACTTTATGTTTTAAAAATTTGAATTTCCCTAAAAACAAACTACAACAACACTAAGAAAAAATTTTGACATTGAAAAAACCATATTGAGTCAACCCTAACTAAGAGGACAAGTATCCAACCAAATCTGTTCACATCCTCATGTTGCTCTTCGTACCATCCATAACTTTACCCATTTTCATTTGTCCAATCCATAGTCAGCTACCAAATATATTGTTCCTTGTCAATTGCTCATTTCATGCACATCATTGTTTGGAATAATTTTTGAGAGACACACATATAATAGGTTCAAGATTTTTGTTAGATTTTGCCGTGGACAATTGGTCATATCCACCACCATTTCAGCGAGTGTAAGAAGGTAAGACCATAGTAGTATATCGGAATATGGTACGTCTTATACTTGTTATTCGGTGGAAAATCGACGTTGCATTTATGGATAATACTCTGTTTCAGCCACAAATTTGTTGATTTTCTTTTTTCGTTTTCTTTTTTTTCCACGTACAAGACAAGGCCCTCATATATTGCTTACTGGAGCATATGTTTGGTTACCCCAAAAAGTAAAAATAAATAAAATAATGTTTGGTAAAAGCATTCATTCTTAATGTCGGCCACCTTTTCTGAATAAAAACGTTTATGTGTAACAAAATAATGAAACGTGAGTGAAATTAGTGAATCTAGATATCCACAAAGTGGATGCAGACTCGCGTAAGTGTATACAGAAGTATAGCATCCTTGCATGTTAAACTTTTTAATGACATCTCTATATGTATTCTCTCTCTCTAAGTAATCAAAGATATTGTTATTGATAAGTGAGTACGAAAGATACTACGGTTACACCAAACCAATTCTCCAACAATGTACGACATTGCACCTCGGGTTCAATAGTCCGGCTTAAATCGAGTTACTCTTCTGATTTTGATTTTATTTATAAACATATTATATATTTTATTTTTTTTTATTATTATCAGAGATATTTTATTTTATGATTATATTAGATTTTATTTTTTTCCTTATATAATATGATATTATATTCTATATATTATACAAATTTATAATAAATCGGTATACAAACTCTTATTCTCATATTTTTAATAAAGTGTTTCTCTTAAACTTTTTTTTTATTTGTGTTTTATCAAACACTAACAACCACCTCTATTTATATCTGGTATAATGTATAGGTCAATTCACAATATACAATTGCGTGCAAACTTCATCTTACAAATCAATTTTATGAAATTGAATTAGATTTAAAGTCTACTTTTTAATAATATACAAAATTTTCACTTCACGCTTATGTATATATCTATCTATCGTTTGTAAAACTAAATATTTGTAGTTAATTGAAACATGTGACATAATAGACACCAAAATATTAGAAAGTGGATTTAAGTCAAACTCATCCCGTAAAAGTTTATATGTAAGATGAGAAATATTTTCACTTATATATATTAAATTGATCTTATCTTTAATTAAGTTAGATCTTTAACATGTTCAATTCACTACTAACCCTGAATCTTTGATTAAACAAAACATATATATGTGTTGGAAATTTAAGCGTGGGTCTAAGTTTATATTAAGTAAAAATGAAAAAGTTGAGCATCATACAAAGATAAAAACTCATAAATTTATTGTCTTTAAGATTTTGGATTGGAAATGGTGTCAATCCCTTGTATGTAGATTGAACTCATGTTTCGTTGATATTGTATCTCCTTGGTAATCCTATCTCGAAAAACTCATTAGTGATATCAAAATTGATAATTAATTTTGATTATCAACCGAGACAAGTCTATATATAATAAAAATTTTCTTGATAGAATATCACACAAAAGGCGGTTCAAATAAAAATATTCATGATTTGAAATGTTTTGTGTACGATTTTGAGTTGAAAATTATATCAATTATTTATGTGTGAGTTTGACTTATATTTTAATATATTATATTTCTTCGATAACTTTTCTTTAAAAAAATCATGAATATGAAGAGCTATGAAATGTTGACAGGTGGCCATTGCGTCGAAGCTTTTTCTTGTTATGACCAATCCTATCGATTCGGCTCTCATCCCTTTCACTACCTATTCTACCAATACATGGTGTTTATAAGAACACAAAAGATTATTGTTTTGTGCAAAGGTACTTATCCTACTATAAAAGTGTGCACATATACATACTAGTAATAACAAGAAATGTCTTATCATGCATGATATTGGGAGAGGAAATGAAAAAATAAGCATAAAGAGGAAAAGAAAATTAACAAAAGAAATTGTAAAGACACCGAAAGTAGGTACTAATGTTACAACAGATAGATTAAATATGTTTTTGTGTGTGTAGAGTGAGAGCAAGTGGGAATCAGAGACAGAACCCGATGCTCTCCAATTACCAATTTTCCAAAACGATTGGTCTCTCTTTTTATGGCAATTGTTTATTATAAGGTAATGCATGCTCTGTGGCTAAACTTTTCATGTTCTTATGTTATGTGCCTCTTTCTTGTTGGTTCCTTCTTTCGATACTCTTGCAACTCCTGAGTGCATCTTACGCAATACGTGCTATAGTATTACAATACAATACAGTAAAGATAATTGCATCAAAATGGAGTTATGCATATTCTTACTAAAAATGAGAATAAGAATATAGGAGGTTGACTTTTTCAATCTGCCTGTAGTAATTAATTAATTATTGAAAGGTCTTCATTCAATTATAGTCTCGGAAATTTAATTCTATACAAACTTATTTTAATGGACTCACTAAATTTTAGCTCTATTTTCTAAAAGTGTGCTGTTCATGTTATTTTCAATTAAAAATTATATATTTTATTTCAATACATAGTATAAAATCACATATTTATTCATCTTTTTAAATTATTAAACATGTTGACTTACGTAAAAATTATTGAATGATAAAAATTTATATTTTACTGAAGGGCTATATAATAATTAGATTTTAAAATAAGAAATTACATTATATACAAATATAATACAATAATAAAAATATTTGTTATGTATTAGCACAAAATTTTAAAATAATAAAAAGTTGAAAAGAATAACAAATATAATAATTATAATTAGAATCACTTTAAACAATTTTACATATTTTTTCATCATAAAAAGACATGGATTAATTATATATATAATTTGAAACTCGTAATTAATTCTTTAACTTAAAATAAAATATATAAGCATTTACCTAAATAAAACTAACTAACATTTATATATAATGTTTAATAATGCAACGGGAAACATACAACTAAAGTTTGTGGCTAAGATCCTTAAGGTATATAAGGTCATTGTTATGGATTCCCAATCACATCCTTAAATATAACTCAAACAAATACTCTTTAGATAATCTTTCATTGTCTCTATTCCTTTAACTTTTCCTTTCATTTAGGCAAACATCAAGTAATTTTTCCTTTAATTTTTCTTATTAGTATTTATTTTATATTATATATATATATATATATAATATGATATGATATTTTACTCAACTTTAATAAGATACATCTCGAAATTATCACCTAAAAATAAGTAAAGACTATTAGAAGGAAGAAAGAAAAACATTACAATCTTGTAAGGACATCTTGATTCTTAAAAAAAAACATTTTTTATAACTTATAATACAAAAACAACCACAAATTTGCATTGAGTGGTTTATTGACTTCTAGAACAACCAAAATTATTAAAACAAAAAGAAAGTTAAGATACAAAATACAACAAATCATAAGACCAATATGCTACTTTAGCTTTATACTTCCATAACGAATAGCAATTTCAAAACAAGACTAGGTCAAACAATATGCTATTTCCAACTTTTATAGGTTAAAAAATAATTGCTGAAAATTCCATGGGTGAATTAAGCTGTTTTTCAGGTTTAAGTAAGATAGCACTTTGGTTGACGGAATCTTAATGTAAAATAATCCAATTATCGCGAATGGTGTTAATTTAATTAATTAATTAATTTCCACCCTCTAATTGGTTACTGATTAATTAATTAATTAGGACGTTTGATTAGCGCCACGAACCTTATAGAGGGTGAATAGTGAATAATAAATACATTATACTTTTGCAAAAATATGAAAGCTAAGTTGCTAAATAATTGCTATCGGAATCAATCGATCATTTTAAAAACTATATACAAGGAATATCTTGAAAACCAAAAATTCGAATTCCCAGAATGTTAAAATGAACAAACTGACAAGTGAAGTCCAAATCCATCCATTTCAAGCTATACTCACAAATGGTTTCTTTGGTATTGATTTGAAATCATTAGTCACTATTTATGTATATTTTATTTAGGTGATTTCGGATAATTTGTATGGAAAGTTTTGAAAAAGATAATGAAGGGTGAATGAAGAAGAAAAAGTTGTGGGTTTGTGGGATTGTTTGGTAAAATATTAATTTATCTCTTATATTTAGTTGTTGGTTTCTAAAAATAATTATATTTATTGGATTTTTAATTTTTTAAAAATATTATTGAAAATTAATAATGATCTTTTAAATTAATCCTTCACTTTTAGTTAAATATGGTATTTTAGAATTTCAATTCACATTTAGTTAAAAAAATCTTATAAATAATATCATATCACAATGGTTATAAAATTCATTATTGATAATTGTACAAAGCTTTTTTTTTAAATTAAGATAAAATTTACGATGATAGTTTCAATATCTATACTATACATGAAAATGAAAATATAGTTGTAAAACAGTGTGTTTTATTTCTTCTTTCTTTTATTTTTTCCAATCAGGTTATTCTATATCCATAAGTCACATCATTATTAATAATTATGGGTTGTCATTGAACTAACATTGTTGTTCTTCACTTTTATCATGGATTATGTTGTCATCATCGTACTTACCTTTGATTTATATTATTCCTACTTATGTCTATCCTTTAATTTGTGTCACTACCATCAATGTCTTCCTTTGTTTATCTTTGTACAAAAGTAAGTTCTCTTGTATTCTCTTTAATTTTTAATTTTATATTTTTTAAACTTTTAGTTTACATTGTGCCTTAATATTGTTTGTTCTATAGTTTCTAAATATATTTTGATTTATATTGATTTTTTTTTCAATGATTAGTTTCTTTAACATATTGATTTTGAGTTTGAGGAACTCCAATTGCCAGCAAATTGTATTGTTTTAATTTTGGAAGTTGGTATGTTGAGTGTTATGTTACCCAAATTTCTAAAAATTTATATAAATTAGAAATTATCAAAGTAAAAATTTTATACAACAAAAAAATATTTATATAAGATCGTAAAATTTGATACTAAACATGATGTTATTTAAGATAGAGTATGTATAATATATAAGTTAGTCCTATTTATTAAATGTCATACAGGTTTTAAAACGTAAAGACCACAAAAAAATTATTAAATATTAACTTATTCTAGATACATAAAATAATTAGTTATATAACTAATTTAGATGCTAATTTATGAATTATAAATTATTTTATCTAAAATAGTATTTATTATAAATATAAAATTATAATTGATTTATGAATTAGAATCTAAATTGATCTTAACTACTAGTGTTTAATTCACTAACACAAAAAAGCATTTTAACGTCCGACATTTTCAACCTTTGACGTCTACCCAAACACCGATGTCGTATCGGGTGACGTCAAAATAACGTCGGAAAAATAGCAGACGTCACTTGACGTCGGTCTTTAGGGAGTCCGACGTTATCCAACGTCGGGGCTGGTAACACAGACGTCTACCACCGCTCCCTCCT
>Ga0214542_1003828_pt1 | contig 30237 bp, 25 predicted proteins | sample CNSS1metaG_FD_160096 | JGI IMG/M metagenome (GOLD analysis project Ga0214542, IMG submission 160096) | Root nodule microbial communities from cowpea collected in UCLA plant growth center, Los Angeles, California, USA - CNSS1 | ecosystem: Host-associated > Plants > Roots > Nodule | place: USA...
CCCTTCAGGTTGAGTCATATAAATTTCCTCCTCTAATTCACCATTCAGAAAAGTAGTCTTAACATCCATCTGATGTATCACTAGCTTATGGGTAGCCGCTAGAGCTAACAAAACTCGAATAGAGGAACTCCTAGTCATAGGGGCAAAGGTATCAAAGTAATCTATGTTGGGTTTCTGAGTAAAAGTAATCCTTCTTTCACCCAAAAGTTATTAAATAAAACATATTCACCACCTCTATCTGATCTAATCCTCTTAATTTTCTTATTCAATTGATTTTCTACTTCTGCTTTATAAGTTAAAAACACATCAAAGGCTTCATCCTTACGTTTGATTAAGTACACTTTGGTGTATCTAGAATAATCATCTATAAAGGTTACAAAATAATTTTTACCACCTCTAGACATGGTTTGTTTTAAATCAGCTAGATCAGTATGAATTAACCCTAACAAATTTGTTTGACGTTCTACAGGATAACATGTTTTCTTAGTTATTTTGGATTCTACACATACATCACATTTACCACTTTGTTTATCATGCATATTAATTAATCCTAGTCGTTGCAATTTCATAACATACGAGGAATTCACATGTCCTAATCTAGCATGCCACATATCATATGAGTCAACGATATAAGCAGAAGAACATGATTCATTTATAATTTCTGAAATATTGAGTACAAAGAGACCTTGATCACAATATCCCTTCCCCACAAAAACATTATTTTTTGTCATTACAATCTTGTCAGATTCGAATGACACTTTAACCCCCACTTTTCCCAGTAGTGCTACAGAGATTAGATTAACTCTGATAGAGGGCACATGTAGCACATCACTCAAGGCCAGAGTCTTCCCAAATGTGAGTTTTAGAAGAACCTTTCCTTTTCCAATGACTGGAGTTGTCTTGGAATCACCAAGATAAACATGTTCTTCTCCATCCCCTACACTAGTGCAGGAGATAAAAGCACTCTTGTTTGCACATATGTGCCTGGTAGCACCAGAGTCTACCACCCACTTGCTCACATTGGTCATCAGATTTACTTGAGAAATGACCGTAACTATAATATCATCTTCCCCTTGGGCTATATTTGCCCTAGGAGGATTGTCGTTTCTTGCTTTGCGCCTGCACTGAGGTGCATGATGGCCTGGCTTCCCACATACGAAGCAATTACCCTTTTTCTTAAAGACGGGGTTAGATCTATTGGGACGGGAATTTTGAAAGTTATTTTTCCTTTTGTGATCAGGTTTGTTCTCGTACCTTTTTAAAGCAGGATTGTCTTCTACCACATTTGCCTTCGCGGATAAAGCTTTGGCCCTTACAGTAGCACTCTCCTTCCTGTTGGTGTCTTCTATTATGATGTCTGTAATGAGCTCTTGAAGCGTCATTTATTTGTGTCTATGTTTCAGCTGTTGTTTATAGTCAGTCCAGGATGACGGTAATTTTTCGATCAAAAGTTTTGAAACAAATTCATCCGGCAGGAGTATGTTCTCTGCTTTGATATCTTCAAGTAACTTGTGATATTCGTTGATTTGAATCTTTATGTCTTTATCTTCGATCATCTCCCAACGGTAGTAATTCCCTATGACGAACCTTTGTCGGACGACGTCCTCAGCAGTATATTTGAGAATCAATGAATCCCAAATTTCTTTCGCTTATGTTCTCTGCTCTGATATCTTCAAGTAACTTGTGATATTCTTTGATTTGAATCTTTATGTCTTTATCTTCGATCATCTCCCAATGGTAGTATTCCCTATGACGAACATTTGTCGGACGACGTCCTCAGCAGTATATTTGAGAATCAATGAATCCCAAATTTCTTTCGCTTCCTTATATGAGCAATGCACATCGAACAAATCATTAGACAAGGCGCTAAGTAAGGTGTGTCGGCATACCTTGTTTGCATAAGTCCAATCTTCAACTTGTTTGGCATTGGATTCGTCAGGTTTTGAAGTTGAGAGAGCCATAGCTACTCCATACATGTCTAGAAGAGTAGACACACGTTCTTGCCAACGTCGTTTGGCACTGGATTCGTCAAGTTTTGAAGTTGAGAGAGCCATAGCTACTCCATACATGTCTAGAAGAGTAGACACACGTTCTTCACAGCGTCGGAAGTTTTGCCTAGAGAATACCTCAATTTTTTATACATCCGGAAATGGTTTCGCAAAGACGGTCGGAGTTTCGGAACTAGTTTGATTCTCCAAAGTAGTAGAGTTATTGTTGTTGTCAGCCATAAGTCCTTAAGATTGTTGTAAAGAACTGACAAATCACGAACAAAAGGTACTTCCTAAGGCGTGTAAAATCACTACCCTTAAGGACTTATCTACGGTGTGTTGCGCAAGCCCCACAGGATACAACAGGAACTTCTCATATCTTCCGAGGATCTCAGAACTAGCAAGAAAGTACTCTTGAAAGAGTAAATAATTAGACCCAGAATAAGGAGGGAAAAGAAGAACTAGAAAATATAGTAGAAGATATAGAAGAGAAGAAAGAAAGCTCAAGTGGTGTCTTTGGAAGAGGAAAATGACATCTATTTATAGATGGGGGAGGAGCATGTAAACCCATGCCCAGCTGAGAAAGCAACGGTAATCTTTTAAAACCACAATCAAAATAGTCTTTCTCATTATGGCCAAATCCAAACTGAAAAATGCAAATTTATGAGTGCAACAATGTAACATTAAAATGTCGTTTCACATCTTTTGAAATGGAATAATAACGTTTGTATACAAGATTTTGATCAAATATAAAAGTGTAGATAAATACTAATTCAACATAAAATCTCTAAAAATATGAAAGATCTTTAAAATAATAGGAAAACTAAATTCTACGATAATATAATGTTCCCATAGATGCTATAGTCTTTCAATATGCTTAATCCATTCTACATTAGGAGGAGACTCTCCATAAGAGATTAGCCTTCATTTTTTTAAGATAACAAAATACTTCCCATAATATATGAAGTTATCAACAAAGTTTAAGATTTGAAAGTAGAATTCAACTTGTGGAGTGATGTTGCAAAGATTCATGGATATCATGATAGTGGAAGGTGAAAGTTATATTTGCTACATAACGTAAGAAAGACAGAGAAGAAAAAAATTACTCTAGTCAAACAGCATACGAATCCCAAGGAAATAACCAACTTCAAAGAGAATATCAAGTTCCGATATTACAGTACTTGAAATGAATCTGTGTTACATTGTTATCTAATTTAAATTTTGCATAAGAAACCAATTCAAAGAACACAAAATGTTTTAAGAAATTAGAAGGAAACTTTCTTAAGTGATTGTTATCTTCAACTTGTATCCTACTTAAGCAAGTACTAAAAATAGCTAGGAAAATGCTACTTATCCAAAAAGTTTGATAGCAAGGTAGTTTCTTTCAGTTCATATGCTTATATATCAAAATCTCCAATAGTTGAGCTTTAACTGGTGAGTGCCCTGCTTTGCTGTTTCACAAACATGATAATTTCAATCATTCCCTGCATAATTAAATTTATCACAATAACTTTGTCAAAAAAATCAGAACAACTTATTGTTAATGATTATTTATCTAGTTATAGAGTGAATAAAAACTATTGACTTAGATGAACAAGTTTTGCTTTTGGTACCTAAATCAAAGTTGTTGACTTCACCGTTGTCTAAGAATATGAAACTTCTTTTGTAACCACCTAGCAATATCCTTGTCACTGCTGATCAAACACCAAGAAGATACTACATGGCTGCATATGCATATCTAACAACATAAATTCCAAAAGTCATTCATGTGTATATCCAATCCTAGCAAAAATCAAAGAAAGTTAACTACTAAAAACCTTGACTCTTCTTTTAGCAAAAAGCTTCTTTGAACATTAGTTAGTTCCTCCATTTCATTGAGCAAAATCATTTGGAGGTAACTCACTTGACATTAGTCCCTAAATGTTTAAATTGTTGGGGTTGGGGAAGATGCTCTTGTACAATCTACATGAAAGTATGAAGCAATTAGACTATTTTTGAAGCAGAAGAAAAAAGAGAACAAAAGATTCATAGACATTTAATACATTATTATATATCTTACTTTCATGATAAGAATATAATGGAGGGAATAGTAACAAACGTCATTTTGGTATTTTTGGAGTGAATGCTAAATCAGTGCAACATATATTTTTTCAAAAGCAACAAATGCATTATAATTACCAGATCACCAGCTTTAGAACCCTCTGAGTGGAAAAGAATAGGACGACATCGCTTATCTTCATTCATCAAACTTGAATTTTGAAAGTGGCTCACAAGGGCAGACTTTCCTTGAATTTAAGCATATGCCAAAGAATCAACTTTTTTCGCTATTAAATTTCTCCCATTTCTTCCCGTTGAATGTCTGCAAAATCAATCGTGTTGCCAATAATGCATCATTTAACAAAAGGGATATATCATAAAGCTTTTCTAATAACTCTATCTTGATTAACTAAATGTCAAGATATACGGCTAAATTAATTTTAACAAAGAAAATATCAGAAATCGTGACCTTATTTGTAGAAAACTTTCACTTACTAAAATAACAGAAACATTCAAAAGAAAAATGAGCAAAAGAAATTCCCATAAAAACCTCGTAGAATGGAATAATAAGAGAGGGTGACGGCATATTGATAAATGCATAGCCCACATTGCATTTATTCTGCAATTAGAAGGAAAAAAAAACGTAATCAGCCTCACAAGTTTGAAAAGCAAGTTACGGGAATAATAAACGAACTCCTGGACGAACAAACAATTTACCTTAAAGTCAATTGGCGGATAGAGAAAATCATAAGTACCCAAGCAACAGTGAAGAATCACAAGCATCATAAGGTGTAATTCTCCAATGATTACCAAAAATGCATCATCACATCTCAAATAAGTTAAACAAAAATATGTCTTCAGTTGTTAGCTCTTGATCCTTGATTGGTAAATCAACTACATCAATAAAGGTTATAGAAGTTATTGGAAAGAAAATCTATGTTGGACCTAGTTATGGAGAAAGCTGAAGTGCAACCTGAAGAAATCTAGAATTTGAGAAGCTAGCTTCTCGAATGCAATCTGAAGAGCACTACCAACATATAAAATCAGGATCCTCAGGCAACATTTTGAAAGGCTTAATGTAACACCCAATAAAAACTTGGAGGACATAAAATTAACAGCCCAAAGATTCATTGGTTGTACCTGAGGTTGATGCATAACATCTCCTTGACAGCACATGTAAACTTCTTTTCGAGAACACGATTGATTGAAAATTAAAAAGTTGTTTTCAATCCTTTTGAAGCAATCCTGAAAAAAAAAATCTATAACATAAAGTACACACGGTGAAATCTCTCCATTCAAACTCGATAATGAAAATCTCTCCAGTCAAAATCCATGCTTATATATGAAAAGGGCAATCCATGCAATAGAAAACCTAGTGGAAAGAAGCATAAACCATAGAACATGCTAAATCATAAACTTTGAAGTTCAATAGCCTTTCCACCAATTAACATAATTGTGTGTTAAGGGTCACCTTTGCTACAATTTAAAATCTATGATCAGGCTTTTCCAATTAAGATCGCCAGATTTAAATTAACTCAATAAAAAATCAATTCTCCCAACCTTGAAACAAACAAACTCCATGGTATTGACTATCTAAGTTCTCTTCATCATTCTAGCATTGTCATTCTATCCTTCTTCTCTGCACTTTTTGACTCTTGTAAACCTGTTCCTGTAGAGAACAAATAAGATATGTTAGACAAGTGCTACCTTACTCAGGTCCGCTATCTCCTCAGTAGGCTTCCTCCTGGCTGATACATGTCGTCTATGGATATCTCGGTGTGATCGGTTTGGACCCGAGGGGGGTTACCTGTAGAAGAGACTCCGAAGCTCAAATCAGCAAAATCTCTAAGAAAGTCAAATCTCGTGATTAAGAGAGTAATGAATGTGTACCTTTAATTCGTGGGGTCCATGCATATTTATAGATTATTAATTATGTATGGCCACGTCATGGGCTGAGCCCCTGTTTGGGCTGTAGGTGGGCCTAGGCCCTAGCCTAGGTCCCTTAGTTCGATTATCGTGGGCCTTATGGATCTTACAGAAATGTTCTGGTTCTCCCAAGTCCTTGCTTAATTTCCTAGAGTTAACGGCCTAGGCCGATTAGCGGCTTAGGCCGCTGTTGTTATTTTAGTGTGTTCGGTCGATATTACTCCTTAGCAGCTTAGGCTAGATACTTTGATTCACATTAGCGTGTGCATGGTGATTGTTATTATTTACATCCTTGGTGGTTACGCGAATGGGTTTTATGGTTATTATTCGGCTAGGCCGACTAGGTGTGGTACACCAGTCCCCCAACCTTTGCCGATATAGTTATGACGATAAAGGATGACAAGTGTTGGCATTTTTGGCTAGGTCGGCTAGGTGTGGTACACCATTCCCCAGCCTTTAAATGTGATGAACAGTGTTAAGGCTAAAAATGTGAAGAGGTTTGTAGCAGGTGAAGGGGTGTTAGAGGTCTAATCAAAAAGGGGTTTTGCGCCGTTGTTTCTGGTGCTCATGACCTTTGGTGTGCCTTGTGACGATTGGTATGAGTTGTGACTTTTGGCGGGAAGAAGTTGTGGCGTTTGGAATTCATGCTTATAAATGCGAATGTCGCAAAGAGTTTGTTTTCGTTGGCTCATTTGTGAGGATTTCGAAATTAGAGACTTGCGTGTGTTAGAACTATCCGACTAGTCCCTTGTTTCTGCCGACATCTTTCAAAAAAAAGGTATGTCTAGTACTAGTGATAGTGTTTCGTTGTCATCGTTAAGTAGTGGGAGTATGCAGTCTAGGAGGAGTGTAGGTAGGTGTCTTGAGGAGGAAAGTGCCAGTCTGATGGCTGTGGTGGGGAGGATCCCGATGGAGACGGTAACCAAGGTGAGGGAAGATCCTCCTGAAGAGATAGTAGAAAGTAGCTGGCCGACTAAAGCCGGTTATGACAGGGTTGTGGCTAATGTTCGAAATCAGTCGTCATTATTCTGGTGGTCTCGTCTGCTGAACTTGTGGCTGAATTGTATCCCCGTTATCGCAAAGGGCGTGGACCGTGGTATCGTGTCATTGGAACGGGTGAGCGTTGTTGAGCGCGTTTGCCATGGGCAAGAAGGAGCTGCTGACGAGTTTTTTTACATGTATATGTGTCATTTTTCTCAGTTACATCTTAGGTTGGCACTAGATGATTTTACCATGGGGGTGCTCTGCCAGTTAAACGTGGCGCCTACTCAACTACATTTGAATAGTTGGGCATACCTGCAGGCCTTTCGTGTGTTGTGCCAATCATTGTATCTACGGCCGTCTCCTCGTGCATTTTTATACTTTATGACACGAGACCTCGACAACCGACTACATGGCTATCCTTGGTGAGCAGGCCGAGTATTAGCAGGTTGGACGCATTTTCACAGTCGTTCAAGCACTTTAAGGATGGGTATTTCAAGGTTGTGGTGAAAGAGGGAGGAAAGTCGCATTTCCTTAATGCAGATGGGAGTACTAAATTCCCTTTTAGTTGAGGACAATGGTGGAGTTTGGGAGCAAGGCGCTAATTTTGAGTCGCCGGTTGGATCACTATATCGTAGGGAGGTTAAGGAAGGGAATTGGGAAAAGCTTGAAGATCTACAAGAGAAAGTTGACAAGTTTGCCGAGGAAAGAGCCGCGTGGAAGAAGGGGAGAGGGGTGGGAAGAGGAAAAGAAGAGGTTGGGGACCTGGAAGGTTCGTTGTTTGGATTCAGAGACGAAGCTCAATAGGAGGATAACTGATCTTGAGGCGGACTATGATGAGTTGAAAGAAAAGTATGAAGGCGTGGAGGTGGAGCTTGAAGACTTGAAAAGCTGCATTATTCAAGAGCACATTAACGGATTCCAAAAAGGGGTAAGGCATGCGACTTTCTTCTGCGAGGAGATTGATGCGGCTGATCCAAGGTTTGATGTAAATAAAGATGTAGTGGATGGCCAGCTCATTGATGAAGCCGAGAGCAGCCTTGGAGAAGAGGCGGAGAAGGTCGTGGCGGATAAGGGGATGAATGCGGAAGCAACCGCGGAGTGTGAAGACGACAAGGCGACTTAGGAGGATTGCTTATTATTTTTACATTTGTTTAAGAATTCTAAGTTTGTAATAAACCGTACATTGCTTCATTTGTCTTTAATTCGTATACTATACATTTTGCTGCTAAGTTTGTAATGATTCATACATCGTTTAAATTGTCTTTAACTCGTACATTATATAGTTTGTTGTTAATGTGGTGTTGATTCTTGGTATGTTTGTTATTATGCAATGTCGTTATGATGTGTTATAGCAGCGTGTGGATCGATGTTATCGTGAATATCTGTGTTGATTTGGGAAGTAGACCCAGGTCGCTTACTTGTGGTAAGGGTGGGGAACTTAAAACGAACCAACATCAAATTAGGGGTGTTCGACCTAGGCCGCTTACTTGTGGTAAGGGTGGGGAACTTGAAACGAACTAACATCAAATTAAGGGTGTTCGACCCAGGCCATTTACTTGTGGTAAGGGTGGGGAACTTAAAACGAACCAACATCAAATTAAGGATGTCTGACCCAGGTCGCTTACTTGTGGTAAGGGTGGGGAGCTTAAAACGAACCAACATCAAATTAAGGGTGTTCAACCCAGGCCGCTTACTTGTGGTAAGGATGGGGAACTTAAAACGAACCAACATCAAATTAAGGGTGTTCGACCCAGGCCGCTTACTTGACCTGATAACTTCTCTTGTTCCTCTTGCTCTGTTTACAAAAAAAATAAAAAATAAAAAATTTATAACTAAACAAAGCTCCCAATAAAAATGTTTACATAAATTTTTGTTTAACCGGAGTCTGGAACCATTGAATACCAAAACCTAAAATTTCTTCACTCAGTCTTGCACCATAAAAAATCCTCGTCGGAAGAATAGAAAACCCCATAAAAGCATAAGTTCATGAAGAATGAAAAAATCCTAAAAATTGAAGAACAACGTATCAAACCATAAATAAGTCAACTATAAAGAATATAAAAATAAAAAAATGTTACATTTTGTTCAACCTACCATAATAATTCGTAAAACTAAACTTTGGAGAAGACCATAGTTGTAGATCATTGCATGGAGAAAAATTTGGAGTACCCAAACGACGCTTCCATAACACAGAAACACGAAAAGAAGAAATATTAGAGAAGAAAGGAAAAAAGAGTAACAAATGAAAAGGAAGAAAGAAGAACCTAGAGTAGTCGGAGAGTCGTAGAAGAAGCTTGAATAATGGAAGAGTGCACTCGTTGAAATCTAAAACCATGTTAACCTGATGAACAAAACCCTACCTCATTTATGGTTGGTTCTAAAGAATAGAGTGTGGTTGATAAAAAAAAGTGTGTTTTAGGGTTAGGAATTGAGAGGGTGGAAGATAATGCTCTGCGGAGTTTCTAGCAGGAGGAAGAGAAATTTAAGAAAGAGCTGGGTTCTGGAAGATATTTTTCAATGGAAGGTGACAGATAAAAAGAAGGGTGAGAGAAACACATGCTTCTGACAGAATTTAAAATTCAAAATTTTGGCACATGTCACTCATATTAGTAGGCCACGTTCTTGTATTTTAGGAGGCCGCGACGCTCCAAACATTTCCTATTTTAGTAATAAAAATAAGATGTCTTTTGTGGTTGTTTGAATTTTTTGCACTTTATGCTACCTTGAATTGTATTATTAATAGATGTGGTTTGAAAATCAAAATATGATTTGTACTTATGCATGGATGTTATAAGACCCTAGGATTTTTTTGATGAGTATGCATGGTGGGTCCTTTGAGGATAGTGGATGATGTGTGGTTAAACATAGCTTAGGATGTGATAATAGCAAAGAATTGTGCTTGAAAAAGTCTAGTGAATGCCTTGTCCATTAGATTTTGGGTAATCTAATGAGAATTCGACTCTAGATTGTGTGATAGGCATTAGACTTTAGGTCGTCTGATGAGCATTAGACTCTAGGTCATCTAATGAGCATTAGACTCAGACTAGGTCATCTAATGGGCATTAGACTTGTTTAATAGAGCATTAGACTCTGGTTCGTCTAATATATCATTGGATGATTAGGTTGTCTAATGGATCATCAGACAAAGATGCATGTTGAGGTGAGAATGATATGTTGTAGAAAAAAAAAGGGAGGGTGAGTATGGAGGAGGAGCATTAGACATACGTTTATGGAAAACGAAGATAATGTGAAGTAGGTATACAAGGAAATGTATAAAATTTGAAATGGCTAGATAGTTTGCAAAGATAGAACAAATGTTAGTGTCAAGATGTAATATTGCGAGACAAACATTGCCTGTAGTTATATGAGTATATATTGGAGTAAAGTGAATGAGGTGAGGGATTAAAGATGTAGAATCTGGACTGGGCAAACAATATACTTTGATAAAGTAGGTGATAGTGTTAAGGAGTAGTTGTGCAAGACAGAGGCAGTGACAATATTACACTAGGAAGATGATATGATTGAACTTGCACAAAGAGTAGACGCTTGGTGTAAACACACCTATTAGATAAGGTGTACTCTGGAACTAAGTAGACAAGTGAAAAATAGTAAAGATCATGAGTTGTTGTTGTATTCTTGAAAATGTAGAAGTCATAAGATAAGGAAATGGGAGGAATGGAGAAGGCAAAACAACTTTATACGTGTCAGGAAAACAGTTGGCCGAGTAATGGAGTGGAAGCAGTGTACGTTAAAGCTATAGTTGAGACCAAACCATAAGGAAGAGGATAATGTGTCTAAAAAAGTAGCCAAGAATAAAGTAAGAAGATACGAACTAAAGAGTAATTAATGATTAAAAGTGACAGAGCAGAGATGTGAGATATGAAATTAGGTTAGAGAATGAATGTTTAGCTTTCTCTAAAGAGTTCCATAACCTCTATATAAACTAATTAGAATGAGGAGTTAGAGGAAAGGACAGTCTTCTAAAAAAGGAGAGGTTTTTTGTGGATGTAGAAAGACTTACTAAAGGCTAGGAGATGGAGACCAAGCTAGAGGAAGGGGAGAGTTAAGGATTGGAAATCGAGAAGGTAGTATTATCACATATTTTTGGTAAGGGGAGCTAATCCTTAGTTGAATAACATAATTCCAATAGCTGATATGGTGTGAATGTTTATGTGGGAACAATTCTGTGATGAACTATGCCATGCATGAATGCCTTGGTGTGTAAACTAATCTTTTCTTGATTTATGTCTTAATGGTATTGATGTTTTTGTTGGAATGTTTGTGCGTGTAAGGATAGTTCTATGAGAATTATTCAATGTGAGTGTTTTAGTGTGTATGGTATGTGATGATCGTATAAAGTGTTATACGGAAGCAAATAATAGGTGAGTTTCTAAAGTGCACAACAGGGAAAGGAAAGTAGAATTGTTGTTTGGAGAGAAAGAAAGAGAAGGTTTTGTGAAAAGAGTTTTCATTTAAATGTAATCAAGTTTATAGAATATTGGTGTTAGACACTCTTAAATAGATATTGTAAACAGTTTTTTTTTTTGGTACTAACATAAAGAGTTATGATTTTAAAGTTTCAAATGTATCTGGAACTTCCAAAGCATAAAGCATTTTTCTTACTTTCGCGTTAGTGAACTCCTTTACACAAGTGAGGTATTTCCATGTAGCACCTTTCTTACTTTCGTATGAGTGAACTCCTTTACACAAGTGAGGTTTTTCCATGTATCATCTGATCTTGAGATGTTACACATGTGCTTAATGGTTGATAGTCAAACGATAATTTAAGTAGGAATTCTGACAATTAAAAGACCAAGTTTTAGCATTAGACGAGTCTAAGTAGTATACAAGTCATTATGTTTGACGAGTACACTAATGGTAATCACTAGGTTAAAGCATTAGATGTCCCAAGTCGTCTAGTTGGTTGTCATTGTAGCACTTTGTTGCTCAACAACACTGCTCATTCTTTCAATGGACTGGGCTAACCTTGCCATATTAGCATAATGATGGCTTGAAGAAAAGGATGTCTTAGCACGTTTTATAGCCATTACGAAAACATAAAGAAAGACTCAAAATGCAACAAAACAGAAGCAAAGACAGACCACTTCCCACAATGTTTGGAACAAAACCATTGCTCTCATACCATAAAAGTGTAATATCCTAACTCCAGGGTGTTGTTATTCTTAATCAATAATCACTACCTCTCTGATATACAATTGACCAAGCTTCTCCAGAGGCATCATCTGATTTATATCATAAACCCTTCATTTAGTAGGTAATATAAAAAATATATTTTCTTTATTTTTTTATTCTTAATGTTTGTTTTATTTGAAAAACTATTTTTGTTACACTAAAACTATTTTCATTATCTCTCAACACTTCAACTATATCTGAAAAGTTTTTATAGATTTTGTATCACACCTAGTCGGTTCCGCTAGCATACCAACACATATCATCCTTGACCGACATCTCATATCAGACAAGGCTGGGGGATTGGTGTACCACACCTAGCCAAACTCGACCATATAAGCAAGCAATGCATATATCAAGGCAGCCAAGTATTCAGCCTAGGCCGAGTTAGCCTAACTTATACCGTTTTCAACTTATATATATAGAAGAATAACCTACACCTCGTATAACCAATGTAAGTCATCAAGGTAAGTAATCGGTCCAAGCCGACTACTCCAGCGGACAGCAGACCCGATAAGATTAGAGTCCAGGCCGACAACTCCAATAAACTTAGTGAAAATAGAAGCCCCCGCATTCAATAGGTCTCAAGGGCCTGGGTTGGGGCCCAAGCCCACTCATGGCCCAAGCCATAGCCCAAGTTAAGGCCCGGCCCATGAGGTAATCAGACATCATTAATGCTCTATAAATGCGCGTGGATCCCAATAATTAAAGGTACGCATTCATTAATCACTGATTTGACTCTCTGAGAGCTTTGACTTACTTGAGCTTCGAAGACTCTTCTGCAGGTAACCCCTCCTGGGTTCAAGCTGACATGTATCAACCGGGGAAAGGCCAACTGAAGAGATAGCGGACTACATAAGGTGACACTTGTACCTAACTCATCTTATTTGTTCTCTGCAGGAACAGATTTCTAATGTAATTTTCATTTTATCATACCCTTATACATCTTTTTTCTTTTGTGTGATTTCATTTAAGTATATTAAATTGTTTCTAAGACACATATTTGATTATTTTTACTTTCTTTTGTTATTTATTTTTATTATGTAATATATTATTTTGATATTTTTTATATAATTAATTTTATTTTTATAAGTATGAACTAGACTGTGCACGAAAAAGTGAAAAGATAAAATCTTTTTAACTCTTGAAAGCTAATTCATGGCAATTATTTCACTTAACCGTCGTTATATTGCATCTCATTCTTTTTCAATAACGGTTAGGATACAACCCATCATTGTTTTTACCATTTTCACAACAGTCTTTTATAAAACCGTCGTTATTTATGCCTTTTCAGCAGAAAAACAACGACGCTCATTTATAAAATTGTCGTTTTAAAGTTCACACTAATTACAAACATGCCATGACATTTGTTTTAAGTACGTGTGCAATGGACACATAGTTAAAGTGGGTCGTTGAACATTACACACTATCATTCAATTCATTAAAAAATTCAATAATTGATCACATACAACTACAATTAACCAAAAGGCATATGTATTCAAGTTAGTTTCCCTTACTTAGGAAGTTAGCTTTAAAGAACCCATTATCCAACTCTCAACAATTCTTCCTTTGTCTCAGAGTATCACAGCAACAACTCCTTCCGAAATCCTCTCTAATTGATTATTCAAGAAGAATTTCACTCCTTCTCTAAAAGCATAAAGGGCTTCAACTCTTTTGAATATTGAGTTATGTTATTTTAATGTTGAATAAATGTATTCGTTAATGGTTAGAACAAAATTTTAAAAACAAAATTGTATCCATTAATTAAAATATTTTTACTAAATTTAGAAAAGTTAATTTTCTAATGATTTCATTTCTCATTTTCTCTTTATTAAATTTATTTAAAATAAAAATACTCACTAAAATCTCGCATTTACAAAAATATGCTCACAAATTAAAAACTCAATGCACTAATATATGGAAACCGGCCAGCAACTACCAAACTTCAAAAACACATTAAATCTAAAAAAGTATTTTAGTTGATTCTAGTTGTTATTTACTTACAACACATTGAAGTTTCAAAAAAAAAAAAAAAAAAAATATATATATATATATATATATATATATATATATATATATATATATATATATAAACTTCCAAACATAAAAGTACGACCTAAAACCCTAAGCCATCAAAAGTTAAACTCATTTTCCATACATTGCCCAAATACCCTCATTTTGGTGTTATGTTAGTTTCTTAAGTTAAACCCTAAGGTTCTTGATGTTTTTTAAGCCCTTGGATGTCCTAAACATTAGATCCAAAAGTTCTCCTAGGAATCCTTCCAAAGTCCACCCAAGGTTACACATCTTTAAGTCTAATCAATTTTTTATTTGGAGAAGTGCTGTAGGAACAACCCACGCACGAGTTTAGAATTAAGAAAATGGACACCATATAACTTGTAAAATGGGGTTCTGAAATCATCACAAGAAAGACAAAAAGCAATATAAAAAATAACTTCCCTCTGTCATGAAATCAAGAACAAAGGTGCAGCATCCAAAAATTTCCATAACATTTTATTTAAAACCAAAATTGTTGAATAAAAAGTTATCATGAATATAAAGAGATATGGGTAGTGGGAGAGGGAGAGTTTACGGGGAGAGTAGAAGCTCCTCATTTTTTTGTTTCTCCAACAATAGACGATGGAAAAGGTTTAGGTGTTATGTAAGGTCCAATTATTTCTGTCTTAATGTTTTAAGGGCTGGCCTTAAATCTGTTCGGCCTAAGGGCTGGCCCATAGGGTGCTAAGGTCCCTAAAGCTGTTAGGGTCTCCTATTCAGCTTTCACTTTTGCAAACAGCCCCCTCATACGCTCTCATTTCTTTTCAGAAGCTCTGTTAGAGTTTCGAGATCCATTCGTCTTCAAGCAAGTTCAACTCATTTTCCACCCACGTAAGTTGATTCTTATCTGTACCTCCCTTACTTTTAGCTCTATAGTCGTATTTCTACCTAGGGTTCACATTGGTAACCCGTCTTGAACTTGCTTCACTGTTTTTTAGCTCTCGAGTCCGTTCTTAGAGTTGAAGTGCTCACTGTTTAGCGTCAAAGTGCGCTTGCTAGCTATTTCTAGGTAAGGGAAGCTAGGACTTACTCATGTATTTCGATTTCATGTTTGTCCTACTGTTGTTTTACGATTCTATGGTTGGTGTGATATTGTGAATGCATGAAATGCCTTGGTATGTTGGTTTGGATTCGTGTGTGTGGCTGTTGTAGGGAAACAGTGACGAGAAACTAAAGCTCTCGCCCAAGCGGACCTGTCTCACCCAGGCGAGACTTGTAGAAACAGGTCAGATTCACACTCGAACTCTCGCTCACGCGGAGAGCTCTCGTTTGAGCGAGGTGACATCTCGCTCAGGCGAGAGGGGCTCGCCTAAGCGAGAACATGTAGGGACCTTAGCACGTCGCTGCAATTTTCAGCCTAGGCGAGGGGTGGCCTCGCTCAGGCGAGGAGGGCTCACCTAAGCGAGAACTTGCACAATCAATAACCCTCATTGTTGGCAGTCTCGCCTAAGCAAGGGCTTGTAGCTTGAGCGAAAGAACCCTTTCGCTTGAGCGAGATTGACGCAAGTGTTTGTTTGATGTCTGTTCTGTCTCATGTCTTTGATTGGTAATTTATTATATGACTTTATTACCTTGTTAAAGCATGAATGGGTTAAGTATGCATGAATTAAGTGACCTATGGTTTGGAAATGATAAGGTTGGCATGATCTTGGTATGATTTATGAATGGGGAATTGGTGGAAAACATTGGCATGAGTTTGATATGTGTGATAATACATACTTGGTTGTTGGAACATTTTCGTATTTGGTTAGGGCGTAATTCCATGAGTCTCTAGGTGAGACCTCATGGTGGTACCTCAGTTGGCCGAGACTTAATTCCATGACTCCTATTAGTGGGAGTTCATAGTGGTGCCCCATCTATATAATTTAGTAAGGATTCAAGATAAGGTTGCATCTTGACACTCTAAGGAGTCAGTTAGTCTCACATAGAGCGAACTGACTCTTGTGGTGAGAGTAGCAGAGGCCCAAAACCCATTAAGGACTAACCTTGTGTGTGGACGTTGAGACATTGTAACACTTAGCTCGGGAGAGCAGCTCGGTAGAGTAGGGAAGTCCACCACAAGTGCAAGCATCCATTGAATCTGACTAATTATATGTATCTGGATGAGTCGTGTCTCCCTCTTAGTGTATTGTTTGGAAGGTCATAACATGATTAGATGTTGTATGTACATTTGACTGTAAAAGTGTATATGATTGTATGATAAATCCTTTTTCGCTCTATTATATGTATTTGGATGAGTCGTGTCTCCAATCTTAGTGTATTGTTTGGAAGGTCATAACATGATTGGATATTGTATGTACATTTGACTGTGAAAGTGTATATGTTTGTATGATAAATCCTTTTTCACTCTAGCTTACCCTTTTTGTTTGGTGTATGTTCTGTGGTGTGGTTTTTCTCTCTTTGTGATGATCACCAATTTATTGATGTGAGCATATGCGAGAAATAGTCGTGGTCAACAGGGAGATGGAGTTGCATAGCTTACTTGGGCAGGATTCTGCTGTTTGGGCTTTCTCATAGGACTTAGGCCCATGTACTGTTTTGTTCTTTAGTACTATGTTGACTTTTGTCAAGTTCTTGTAATTTTGTTTGATATTGGTATCTTCGTGTGTCTTGATTTCTCTCTAAGTATTTTTGGGATATTAGAGTAGTAGTTATACTCCAGGACCACGATATTATATTATTTTGTATGACATTTCTTTTAATTAGCATCATTAATTAAATGGAGAGTTACATGTTGGTCTTCAATTATGAGAACCAGGGGTTCTAGGTAGTCTCACAGTGTAGGGAGAGGGAGGAGAAAAACTTTGTATGGAGTGTGGACCATGCGAGGAAAGAATGAGGGAAGAACTCTTTTCAAAAATAATTGGGGTAATCAATGTAAGATAGTAGGATCTTTCGATAATTATTTTGTCATGTCATCGAACTTAGAAAATAATAAAACACCTAATTTTAAGTCTACTTTAAGTAAGCCTAAATTCTTAATCAAGTGACTTATGTTGGAATAAAAAATTAAAATTCAATTGTTTATCAATTTAATCATAGATCTTAGTTTGCTTAATTCTCTAACCAATAGTTAAACCATTGACCTAAAAGTCAAATTCTTAAAACTGTTGAGATGAATTCCGTAAAAATAGGATATTGCATATCTCAGCAACCATCGTCACAGTATCTTCATCACTATTTACGTCATCAATGTCAATATCTTACATTTATTTAAATGTATTTGTTATCATCGTACCATGAAAATAATTGATTGAACATCAACATATTCACTGTATTATCTAATGAAATGGAACCAGATTATTCTCGGACACGCCAATATAATTCACCATCCACTTTAAAATGACAAATTTGGAAAGCCAGTTCGTAAAATTCGTTGCTCGTAATTCCAAAACATTTCCATTTATTGTACTTCCAGTGTACATGCTGTCTACGGTCATTTAAACTCATTACCGATTTAACCTAAATCAACAAGAATTTGAACAACTTACAAAGTTGGTGTTGCACTTGTCCGAACAGGCCAATATAAATCATTCTTCACCTTTAAAATGTCAAATCATTTTCAAAGGCAGATTGTTAAAAATTCATGCTGGTATTAATCCAAAACGTGCCCTACCGAACAAGCGAATATAAATCATTCTTCACCTTTAAAATGTCAAATCATTTTTAAAGGCACATTGTTAAAAATTCATGCTGGTAGTAATCCCAAAACATGACCCAGGACAATGTCCTCTTTATTTTATTTTCGGTGTACACGATGTGATAATTTAGCCTCATTATGAAAATCAGATCAAAACCAAAATCTGAACCTAAGTCACTACCAATAATAACCTAATTGAACATGATGGTGTTCAATTTTGAGCTCCCACCAACGCCATGTGCTCTATAAGGTCCAACACGCGGTTGCTGCACAAAAACCATTCCAAAAACATCAATTCAAGGTACGCATAAACTATACTTCTAAAAATCAACCAATGAATCAATGCTATTCAGTCTACATATCCAAAATGCAAGCATACCTGTAACCCCATTCGTTGTCATACCATGAAACCAGCTTAACAAAGGAAGAACTAAGTGCAATGCCAGCCTTAGCATCAAAGATACTTGACCTGAGCAAGGGAATTAATTTTGAATTGCATAAGCCTTTTTAATAACAAATATATATCCAAGAGAAGCAGAGAAAGAAATGAAGGATTGAAGGTTCAATTTTTCTTTTGTGCAAAATCTATAATTGCCCAAAACCAAACAGGGATCTCATCTTCTATGGTCTCACTTTCCAACCAGAAAAGTTAAAAAATAACGTTCTGCTTTGAAGATAACAGCATAACACAATGCACCTTGAATCACCAACGAAGTCATTAGAGACAACATCCTCTTCTGTGTACCCAAGGATTCCTTTCAGTGGTCCCTCGGAGGCATACCTTCATATTTTTAAGTAGGTAAGTTATAAAAATCAACCAAAGGTTTGTACAAAACAGTAAATGGCATAAAAGCTGGAGAAAAAAAAGCAAGAGACATACTTTATTGCTGATTTAACATCTTCATACGAAGCATTCTTTTTAAGCCGGCAAGTCAAGTCCACCACAGAAACATTGGGAGTCGGAACACGGAATGCCATCCCAGTGAGTTTTCCATTTAACTCAGGAAGCACTTTCCCAACAGCCTGTGATTTCATAAAACAAACCCATATTTACATACCTATACCGAAATAGTAAACTTAAAATTAGCGTCCATCCATCTCTTACCTTCGCAGCACCAGTTGAACTTGGAATTATATTTTGGCTTGCCCCTCTTCCCCCTCGCCAATCCTTCATAGAAGGGCCATCTACAGTCTTCTGTGTTGCTGGGTAAGAAAGAATTGGATGTTAACGATGCTACTTGTGAACATATAAAGAAACGAATTGACCACAAGAAAAGGAAACTACAGGCTGCAATTAGCAAGTTTGCAAAGATACCTGTGGTTGCATGTACAGTTGTCATTAAACCTTCAACTATTCCAAACTCTTCATGAACCACCTGATGAATAATTTAAGTTACATACTTATATGCAAGTTACCAATGGGACAGATGAAGGATAACAGAAATTGTTTTTATATTGACTAAATTGTTTCTAACACTGCCCTGATATCAATGTTACAGATATCAGATAACAGAAAATATCAGACTCCAAAAATCCTTTATCATATTATAACGGAAGCCATATCGGTTATGGGAAAAGGATTGCAATCAAAAGAAATATAATATAAACATATAGACAATTTTAAAATAACAAATACTGAAATATAAATAGTAATGAAAAAATAAAGAACAATCATAACTAATAATAATATTGTCTAAAAATTCAAATAACAATAACGTGAAATCAAAGCACTACAAATTTCATGTTCAAAACTTACACAAACAACAAAACACAAAATAAATGTCTTAAATTTCTAATTATCTCACTCTTCTTCAATCCCAACATAATTCTCTTCAATATTATCTAATAGGGCATATCCATCCTCTTTTCCCCTCTAAGAAACTCTTGTCAAAGTTAAGTAACTTTTCAAACTCAATATCAAGGATATCATGCAATTCATTCTCAGCCCCAATCTCAATCTTCCCTTCATCCCTCTTTGTTAGGGTTGAAGTAGCACCTAAACCTTTCAGAAAAGCACGGGGAGATCCAATAATAATACCACCACTTCATGGTTGCTTACTTTTATTGGTTGCTTGTCTCTTTGTATACACTATTAGTTCTTCAACACCTGAAGCTTCATAAAATTGTTGCTCAATTACGAGTGGGATCATCATAAAAACCAACTCATTTCCCCCTTCTTCATTATCATCATCCATGTGTCCCACACTAACCAGTCATTACACTCATCAATTTTATTCAATAGAATAGATTAGGGCCTTTTTCATTCCTCATATTATATCTTTCTTTTTCAAATGAATCTACGTTATGAATAAATAAGTTAAATATAAATTAATTTCTTTGTACACTCTACAAAAAAATAATAATGAATTGTGTCATATCATGAACAATAATTATTACTTGCTCAATTACACTCTAGTTGCGCTCACATCCCAATGAACTACATGTCAAACTTAAAATCTTGATTGTTAGCTTTTGTAAGTTGGGAGTTGTGTGCCTATAATTCTTTCACCATTAAGCTACAAAAGCAAAGAAAATCACTTATAATGTAACCATTATATCTTGACACAATTTCGAAATTCTTTGGCGAAGTCATCACCGAAGAGTCCACTTCCACTCTTATGAAGAGGCAACTTAGTTAAATTTTTTTGTTGCACATCTTTACTTGGCACCAACCTCTTGATGCAAGAATACAATCCATTTGTAATTTCCAAATCATATTCGATTTCTGGCTTGGAATAATAGAACTCTAGGTTCCGAAAGTGACTATTTGCATGCAAGAATACATCCTTCCATTTACTTTAATTGTTACTGAGTGACTTCTTTATTGTTTCCTTGGCCTTCTCCATTGCTTCGTATATATAGCTCATAGCTGCTTTTCTTTCCCCATACAACAAATGAAGTACATGAACAAGAGGAGCCACAACTTTGAGAGTAAATACAACATGATTCCAAAATAAAGGTATAAGAACAATTTTTGTAGCTTTCCTCCCCTTATCTTCTTCAGAGAGCTTGTTCTTGGTTCATTCATTTGAATGACCTTTCAACAACTTTTCAATGTAGTTAACCTCCTTGTTGAAAACTAAAACTTGAATTTCATAAGTAGAAGTAGGTATATTAGGTCCATTAGCACCTATAGCATCAATCATATCTTGAAAACTTTTTAATCTCACAAGGTTTAAATGACAAGCCTGGTTAGTACCAAAATCAAGCAATATATTGATGAATTGATTACCTCAAGTTTTTCTTTTTTTCTCCTCTATTACAACAATTGGATTCCTACAAAACAAACACATTGGTCCTTTTTTCCACCACTATTTCTCCCTTTATCATTACATGCAGTGAAAATTTCAACTTCATGTTCACTCTCATTATATCATTAGATGAACTATATCTAGCATGGTAGTCAAAATCACAATCCAAAATGTATGATCATACAAGGCTACGATCTTTTTCCTCTCTAATCTTGATTCACTTAAAACCGCAATCTTCAAAGATTGAGTTGGATTGTCGTTGTAAATTGCATTTTGTGTGGAAGTGGCAATTCTCGCGATACAGCCCCTCCTAGCAACAAGGGAGAGGCCGACAGAGCTCACGGTGATGCTTCTCTTGCAACCTCGTGATGCAATCCCTCCACATGGTGAGGAAGAATAAGTGGACAGACCTCCCGGCAACAGCGCCTCTCTCGAAAACAACTCTATCATGGGCAACTCAGCGGTGACTCTCGCGACATCCACGTACCTCAACGTTGGCCTCTCTATGAGTCTCTTCGTTGATGGGTGGTGGATGACAACTCTAGGGTTTTTGTAATGGGTTGGAATTGTTTTCTAACCTAAAAAGTTTAGTCCATTTAGTTTAAGCCCAATTATTAAAATTGTTACTGCACCCAAAAAGTAAAAAAAAAAATGTCTCTAAACAGTTAAAACTGCCACCACTGATAAAACAAAAGAGTTACTCCCTCTCTTCTATAATTGAGAAAAACTGCCACAACGTAACTCCCTTTCTTCCCACACAAGTGAAACCCACCCATACCTACTCCATGGATGAAAATAAGTGTCGCTCTCCCTTCATTTGATGTGTATTCAAACAGCCGCTCTTCCATATCCACAATACAAAATTTTCACTCTTTTTTAAGCTATTTAATGATGTACTATTTTATTTCATATATTATGAAGTTCAGTTGTGAATTTTGGGTGTCATATAATGATTTTGTGTGAATACAAATTTCATAAAGTTTGTAGGATCTTACCAATTTTGAGTCGCATCTTCTGATTTATGATTTATATTTCCCTTTCCGGTCTTGAGTAAGATATTGATTTTGACTACCTTGATGATACTAGGACTGACGAAGAACCTGACTATTTTTTCTCTATATAATTTCTAAAGTTCTTCTCTCATTTTTTGGAGTCTTGGGGCAAGCAGTAGCAACGATGACCTTCTTTGCCATTAGATGTTATTTTTCTCTAGTAATTCCTCCTTTCATAACACTCCCACAATAATTACAAAAATTTGTACTGAAGTTTGACTCATCCATCAAGTGACAATGTTTCCAACCAGGATCATTTCTATGGGATGGTTTTGAACTATCATGGTCATTGGCCATTATTGTTGTTGGAAAATAGATATATTTTTTAAATAATAATTATAGAGGAAAGTTGTACACCACATTATATCTAACAAGATACCATGTTTCTATCAACTAGTTGAATAACTTATAGATTCAGATAGATCAACAATAACTACTAGATTCAGATAGATCAACAATAACTTCAATTAAAGATATTTAATTAAAGGGGGAACATTGCAGCATTAGTTGAAGAATACTGCATGTCTTGGGACACAACCTAAAAAGTTAATTTCAGCCCCCGATGAACCACTATATAGATTCCAATATATATGTATCAACTCCATCAAGTTCAAAGAAATTGTAGAAGACTGGATCTATTTCAGTAGAAAATATATAATTAAAGCCAACAGGACAGTATAAGTTGAACATATAAAAGTACATGGCTAAAAGACTGGATCTATTTCAGCAGAAAATATCCACACACACCCACACCCAAAAGGATATGTCACAGAATAACTTAGGTATCTTTTAAGGAAGAGGAGAGCTTCCATTAAACCTTAAGTTTAACATTGCCAAACTACATACAAAAACATTCTCATTACAAAGAATACTTCAGTTCAATAAAGTTTGGCAATGCATGAGCAATCACACCTTGGCAAGAGGAGCAAGACAATTTGTTGTACAACTTGCATTAGAAACAATGTCCATTTCTGGTTGGTATGTCTTCTCATTCACTCCTACCACAAACATTGGAGCATCAGCAGATGGAGCTGATATTATTACTTTCTTGGCACCAGCCTACAGAGTAAAAAGATAAAGCTCATTTGATGCTGGAGGGTAAGACAAAGAAAAGAATGAAAGAAACAGAAGACTTAATACACAAGTACTTGAGTACCTTCAAATGTGATGAAGCTTTTTCCACAGTTGTGAAAACTCCAGATGACTCTATGACATAATCAGCACCAAAATCACTCCATTGGATCTCTGCAGGATCTCTGAAATACAGAAAAAAAAATTGTGCAAACCATTAACGCGTTTATAACATTCACTTTAATTATCAGATATCAACTCATGATACCTTTTGCTCACAACTTTAACCTGCTTTCCATTAATTTCCAAAGTAGAGTCATCCAAAATTTTAATGGTCCCCTTGAATGGACCATGAGTAGAATCATATTTAAACATGTAAGCCTACAAGAAAAAGATCCAATGATAAAGAAAAAATGTGAGGATGAAATAATAAAAAAGAGATTAAACCAAACACAAATCATAAACCAAGCATCAACAATAAATCCACAAAAAAAGTCAAATGCAACAGTACATTAATTGAAAAAAATTACACGCAAAAACAAATAAATAAAACAAAAGATGAATTTATTGAAAAAAGTGGAATACAGGCGTGCAACAATACACTCACCAATTTCTCAATTGTAGACCATCTATTGTCATTGTATGTACTAAGCATGAGTATCTACTACAGTATAATTACTACCGTTAATCCAGAAAAGTGCTGGCGCAAATATTTTGTTGCCAACAACTGTCATTTCCTACTTCTCACAAGATTTTGTAATGTTTAACACAATCTCTATGCTTCCTTATATTTAAAGGAGTTTTGATACATTATTGCAAGAAATTGGGGGTTGAACATACAGATAAAGTCCTCTTATTTCGGACCAAAACAAGAAAGCTTCCTTAATTTCCGGTTCCATTTGGAATGATTCGTTTAGAACAAAAGTAAATGAGGAAATACTATGATAGAGACTGAGTTTTTATTTTTTCATTTTTTTTTTCTGAGATATGTTTTCAAACAGATCACAGATTGGATTCTCTTAAGATTAGACAAGGCTTCATGATAAAATAATAAAATAATCTAAATAAATATCAACATATGTAAAATAACAAAAGGCAAGCAAACAACATGGATCATAGTTGAAGAACATCCCAATTGAATCAATATAACAGATAAAAAACAAATTATATCACTAAATATGGGTAAAATAGAGCATCCAAGATCAGAGCATTATACTGACAAGTTTGGTTCAGATTATTTTAAAGAAAAGTAATCGTTTGTCTCTATAAGCTTCTCGTGGGAGTAGTATCTCTTAATTCTAATCTTCACCAAACACGCTATAATATAAATCTAATTCTTAAACGTACTGGCTACACGACAAAAACAAAAGAGCTTTCAGATAGATGTATGTATCACCATATACATAAATAAATAAAAGCATACAAAAGAAAATACATATCAAATATAGTCTCTAGGTCTATAACCAGTATAACAGTACATACCATATATTTTGCATCAACAAATGGATCATTAATTGCAACAACATCAATATCATCTCGTGAAGTAGCTACACGTAGCACCAACCTTCCAATTCTACCAAAACCTGCACATTTCAGCATAAGTACACGTATGTAATCTAAAAACAAAAAGAAAAACTCCATGTGTTATACATAATAAAACAAAGCTTTCATCTTCTACATAACTACATTTTAGATAACACATTTTAACAACAGTTCTTTCAGGCTCCAGCAACTGATATGCATGTTCCTAAAAGACCAAAACTAAAAAATATAGAAAAACCAATAGTCTTATATTTTTTTTTTTCATTCATAACTTGGTAACTTAATAGTTGAGAAATATGCCTCAACATTATGCACAGATCCACCAATAAAATGAGGATTCACAAAAAATGCAATTTGAAATCATTCGGGTTAAAGCATACAGAATCCAGTAAATATTATGCCAAATTTGATTATCTTCATCAAACATTGCCTATTTCATCTAAAGCAATTAGACAGTTGAAGGAATGTCTTTTATGAAAGCATCTGCATACGTCACACTCAGTTACTCTGTATGAAAATGTAGAACAATTCTTATGAGCTATTCTAAATAAAACCATGATAAAACGAAAAGAAGGTAGTAAGGCAAATCTTAAAATAATTCATCATCTATGATGAATTTTGTATTCAATGAAAAATTGAAAGTACATAATAAAATTAAATGCGGCAAGTAGATACAAGAGACAGCAAATGGAAATCTCGTAACAAGAAAGTTACCATTTATTCCAACTCTAGTCTTCCCAGTGCTCCTTGATTCTAAACAAGCCAAACCAACCACAAGTAAAAATCAAGAAATTGCATGCAAATCGCACTAATATAGAATACAATGGTGGTATTATTCGTACGCTGGGTGGGGAGAGGGATTTCTGTAGCTGTGGATTTAATAGGCTGGATCCCCCGAGCATTGTAGTTTCTGTGCAAACACCAATAAATCAGAACAACAAATAATAAAACCACCAACTATTGAAGGAACCGAAATATGAAAGAATTTAGGAGCTCAAGGTAAAAAGGTTTGAGCAACTCAACTGTAAGACGAATGAGTCACATTGAATCGAATTACCAAACATGCTACTCTGTAATCCCGTAGATTTTACATTACAACTCGAGGCGTTGCTAAATACCTGAATCGTACAACATATATACAGATATATTAGTAAAATGGTACATCCAAACAAAAAAACATCAATACAATAACAATCAAACGTAAGAAAATTAAGCATGTAAACCATGAGAAAGAAACTTTTCTCAACCATCAAAGATTGTCAATCGGAAAATTTTCCTTAAAGTTCCTCACAGATTATTTTCTTATGAAAACGCTACAGCATATTCACACGTACCTCGTTTCCTGAGCAGGAAATGGAAAACAGGTTCCAACCAAAACCAAACTTTCAAAGCTAAATAAACATAACTACAATAAATACAAAGAAATAAATAAACAAATAAAAAATCGAAAGCCCGAGGCATATTAAATTGCAGCATCATTGTAAACATTAATATTATAAAAAATTTCCGCAGTTTGCCATCACGACAACCAAAAAAACTTAGACGTTACAGCTGAAATGTCAAAAGCCGATCTTAAAAAACCTCAAACACTTTAAATTTTCCACTTGATTTTTCACGTAAACGCAAGAAAAAAAAACGAACATGAAAAAAACTTAAAAACTTTAACCAATCAATAAAAAATAAAATAAAAATGTTGATTCTCTGAACAACCAAATAAAGCTCAACTGATTACAAAACCAAGACCATAATCTGTAGACCAACCAAACAAACAACACCGCATCAACCAAAAAGCATCACATCACAGTCCATTCGGTTCGGTTCAGTTACAGTATTGTGTTACACTTTACAAACAAATGCAGGAAAAAGTGAACAATGAAAGCGAAAATCGAAAAACAGAGAGAGAATCGGCGACGTGGGAAGAGACCTTGGAACGATCGCAGGATGAAGGTGCGAGAAACGCGGATCTGAGCAAATGCGAAGCGGCCATTGAAGAAGGCGAAGAGAGCAAAAACCAAACCCTAGAAAATGGAAGAGTGATTTCTGCACCAAGCAAAGGACAATAAGAATGACGAAGAATGCGAATGTGGCACTGTTTTCCTCGTTTTCTTTTTATTTTATTCGCACCACCTAGCGGAGCTTCTTATGGAACGCTGCCAACAACTCTTTCAACGTTACTGTATCACGCCCTTTCCTAAAAAGGTGCGAGTGATCACGTGCGGGAGAGTCTACAACTAAGGAGAGGGAAAGATACGGAAAAATAAAACAAAATAAAACAATTCGCAAATAATCTTCTCATTAGGCTCTATCAACTAAAAGTATAGCTTAAATTACTCTATGGTCTCTTTATTTGTCTAAGTAATATAATTTGGTTCTCAAATTTTTTGGTTGTTTCAATTTAGTTTTTATTTTTTTTAAATGATTTAATTTAGTCATTGTTAGTTTGACTAGATAGTGTTAAAGTCAATGTCACGTGTTAATTTCTGGTTTTTGAAGTTTTTTTGAAATTTTTTAATTTTTTACAGGTGTTACTTCACAATTATGTCACGTGTCAAAATGACTCAATTTGGTCCCTATATTTGTTTTTAGTGTTTCAATTTAGTCTCAATTTTTGTAAAAATCAAGCAATATTATCCCTCCTTAAATTGACACTCAATTTACTTGTTACAAATTTATGTTGATATTCTTACTGAAATTAACATTTTTATTAAATATTCCTATAAATATTTTAAATTAACTTCAAATTCTATACAAAACATTAGACTTTGGTTTTGTTTTGAACTTGAAATTTAGTTCCTAAACTTATGTATGACAAGTTATTTGATTTTTAATCTTCACTAATTTGTATAATATGTTACACTTGATGTTTTTATATATGATGACAAAATTGTTAATTTTTGAAATTAAGTTTGGGGTTTAACTTTGTTTAATAATAAAACTAAAAAAAATGTTTAAAAATATTTCCACAAATATTTAATAAAAATGTCAATTTTATTAAGAATATCATCATAAGATTTATAAATAAATTAAATTGTGTGTCAATTTAATGAGGGACAATATTGCTTCATTTTTACAAAAATTGGGACTAAATTGAAACTAAAAACAAATGTAGGGACCAAATTGAGTCATTTTAACATGTGGCACAATTGTGAAGTAACACGTGTAAAAAATTAGAAAAATTCAAAAAAAAATTCAAAAAAACCAGAAATTGACACGTGACGTTGACTTTAACATCGTGTGGTCAAAATTAATGGCAAAGACCAAATTGAATCATTTTTAAGAAAATGGGGACCAAATTAAGACAACGAAAAACTTGAAAACCAAACTAATATTACTTGACAAATAAAGGGACCAAAAGAATAATTTAACCAAAATTATATTAATTATTCATGATATTTTTTTCGATCGATTCTCTTTAGTTATAACTAATTTAAAACCGATGATTACACACGGTCATTATTTTGCTTTTCATTTTTTATTAAAAGAGTTAATGTATTTTTTTTATACACAATTTATGTTCAAATTTGTAATTAGGAATACATGTAGATATAAAAAAAATTTTAAAAGATAAAATTAAATATATTATTAAATTTTTTTAAACTATAAAAATTAAGATTAAAAAATAATATTTGGATATTAATTTATTTGTGTTAAATTATAAAATTAATATAATAAAAGATTAGTTGTGTAATTATATAATTAAAATTTCGAATTAAGCATTTTAATTAAATATTATATTAAATAAAATACTTTAACTTGTATTTTGTTATTTGTAAGGTCCACTTTATTTCTGACCGTAATGTTTAAGGGCCTACTCTAATCTGTTGGGCCTAAGACCGGTCCAGAGGTGCCTAAAACCCCACTTCCAACCCTAAACTATAAGGCCCATTAAATTTGGCTTATTATTTTCTGCCCTAAAGTAAAGGGGGTGTTCCTTGTAATTGGGCCTAGGGTGGGCCCAATTGATAAAATCGGTTTCAGGTAGCCCTAACTCACACTTCCCACTCTGGCAGAAAACTCAGCAGCCGTCAACTCTCCTTTCCTGGACAGAACGCTCTGCTAGGGTTCGTCCTAAGGTCCACTTTGAGCTAACTTCAAACCCAGTTCCTACTCCGCGTAAGTACCTCTTCCTAGCTCGTATGTCTTCCATTGTTTTCCTCGACATTTTTCCAGTTAGGACTCCGTAATAATCCACCTTTGGTTCTGTTCTCTGCTATTTTTAGCTCTCTAGTTCATACTTAGAGCTACAGTGCTCGTAGCCGTGCCGTCGAGGTCTCCGCTAACTTCTTCCAGGTAGGGAAGCTCTAGCTCACTCTTGTATTTCGTCTCTATCTTGTTATGGAACTGTTGTGTTGAGGTCATGTGGCTGGTGTGATGTTGTTATAATTGTGAATGCATGAATATCCGTGGTTTGGACTAATGTGGGTAACTGTTGTAGGGAAACTGTGGCGAGACCTGCTAATCTCGCCCAAGCGAGCCAGTCTCGCCTAGGCGAGATGAACAGGGACTCGCCCAAACCCTATTGTGCGAAAGGTCGCCCAGGCGACCCACTCAAATTTTTTGAGCGAGCGAACACCTCGCCCAGGCGAGAGGGGTCTCGCCTAAGCGAGATCCCGTGATGTTCTCTGGATGCTTCCTCAAGCCCTCGCCTAGGCGAAGGGGGCTCGCCTGAGCGAGCACGTCTCGCCTGAGCGAGACCCTTCAGCCTTAGCGAGGGACTGGGCGAGGCAGTACGCTATTTGGGTGTTTATTCATTCTTGGATGGTTGGTATTGGTTTGGGTATGAATGTTATGATGAGAAACCTGTATATAATGGAGTATTATGTATGCTTGGCATGAATCATGAATTGTAGATGATGGGTCTGGTATGAAAGTTGGCATACGAACTAAATGAGTTGGTTATTGTTAGTGGCACGAAAATGTGATGAGTTGAGATCCTATGAGCATGGATGGTTTATGATGAGTTGAAATGGGTTGGGCTTGGAACATGAAAGGCTTTGGCTTTAAAGGTTGGTACGATTAATGTATATCTATGCATGGTGAATATTCTTTAGTTGTGTGAATATGGTTGGTATGTGTTAGTGCATAATTCCTTGGAGTCTCTAGGTGAGACTTTCAGGGTTGCGCTTCAGTGGTCGGGACGTAATTCCATGGCCCCTGTTAGTGGATGTCCATGGGTGTGCCCTATCTGTATAACTAGGTAAGGATTCAAGGTAAGGTTGCATCCTGACACTCTAAGGGGTCAGTTAGTCTCACCTAGAGTGGACTGACTCTTGTGGTGAGAGTAGAAGGAGGCCCGAGATTCATTAAGGGCTAACCTTGTGGTGAAGGAATATTGATTCATTATAACACTTATAACACATAGCTCGGGGGTGAGCAACTCGGGGGTGAGCAGAGGTATCCACCACAAGTGTAAGCATCTGCTAAATCCGACCAAGTTATATATATATATATATATATATATATATATATATATATATATATATATATATATGTGGATG
>Ga0214542_1003834_pt1 | contig 30208 bp, 13 predicted proteins | sample CNSS1metaG_FD_160096 | JGI IMG/M metagenome (GOLD analysis project Ga0214542, IMG submission 160096) | Root nodule microbial communities from cowpea collected in UCLA plant growth center, Los Angeles, California, USA - CNSS1 | ecosystem: Host-associated > Plants > Roots > Nodule | place: USA...
TATATATAAATAAGAGGAATACTAAAAAGGGAAAACGGGAAATGGGGAAACGACTACTGCTTCTAAGCAGTAATATTAATAAATCATAACGGTCTTAACATAATGTAGTTATTCTTACACTCTCGCCTCAAGCTGGATGGTGTATATTCAACAGTCCCAACTTGGAAACTATGGATCTAAACTGAATCCGGTGAGGAATTTTGGTGAAGATGTTTGCGAATTGTTCTTCAAAGCGAATGGGGAGGAGATGAAGAAGGTTAGCTTAGATCTTTTAGCAAACAACGTGGCAGTCGAGATCAATGTGCTTCATTCTTTCGTGAAAGCTCAAGATAAAACTACGAAAATGACAGAAATTAAAATAGTTCAAGATTAAACTTATACGTAATTAAAAATTATGAAACTAAATTATACTTTAGAAAAAAATGAAAGTAAAATAATTTGTGAATTTTATAATATAAAAGTTGAAATTAGATTTTATCCTTTTTTTAATTGAAAAAAAAAGTACAAGATATAAATTTTCTTATGTAAACACACGAAGTTCCACTAATATCATATACTGGATTTTTGTTATGTTTTGATACTTGTTCTAAGTCCTTATATTTTAGAATAATTGTTCAAAGTTCAGCATTGTTGGTAAGGATAACTACTTTTAATATATATATATATATATATATATATATATATTATTATAGAACCTTAGGATAAATTATAGGAAAAATGTTGTTTGACACTATTTGACGACCATTTGACAACTTGTATAAGGGTAAAAATACTATTAACAAAAGTTAACTTTTATATTTTTAGAAGAAAGAGAAAGTAAATAGTAGTGAGGGATAATGTCAAATGGTAGTAAAAAAAAAGAGTGATGTCAAAATACCAGTGTCCTAAATTATATGTCAAAGTAACTTGCTTATAGGATTTTAATTTATATGGTACAAAGATTGATTTGGAATAAGTAAAGAATGATATTTAAGCAAATTATGATTCGAAATAATCAATTAAGTTATTTATAAGTAGCATTATTAAATGTAGGTGAATATATGTGTTTTTTATAAAATCAAAATGAATATAAATTGTTCTCATATAGTCGAAATGCACACTCCTTATACATTACAAAAAGCTCCTATTCACACTCTTCGGTCTTCAAATCAAGATGTTCCTCCTTCGCTTTTAGGATATCCGAGATGTATCCAGACTTTAATGTCATCGACGTCTGAGATGGTGGTTTTCGTGCAAAAGGCACTTTGACGCTCAAGTTAGGTATATGTGTCAAACAATAATAAATGTTGCAATGAATGCATAGTATTTACTTTGTGAGCAGTGCTATTTATAGTGGGGTAATGAGTTTTTACCTAGTTGGACTTAACTGTCTAGATAATTACCTTTTTTGAGTTTTTTAGTGTTTCGCTAATCCATCCTATGCCTCTTGTTAGTTATGTTTTGATCCTCATTAACTTTTGTTGATATGTTAATCCTTACCAAACTTGGTCGAGATGGTGTCATACTATATTATTCGAGATGTTCTCAATCATATATGGTACATAAATAATTATATTTGATTAATTTTTTGTTTTATTTGAAGGAATTGTATTATATTGTTTTACGAGGCTTATTGAAAATTGATTGAACGTGTATGAATTTGAGGTCATAATTTAGGATGATGTTTGAATTGTTGTATTAAGTATTGACACCTACATTGTAACAAAAAATCCCTTATTTTTATTGTCAATCAAAGTCACGTAGATTATTATGTGATGAGAAATTGAGGAAAGTTCTTACCTACTACGACATGAGCAGTGTGTTGTATATGATTTGTAAGTTCATTTATAAGTGCTAGTATAAAATGAAATATACTTAATATGAATATTTCAAAATATATTAAAATATATTAGTAAATATCTTATTTATAAAATAATTTTTAACATAATATCTATATAACTTTTGCATGTTGTTAGTATTAGAAAATATATTATTTATGAAATTTTAATTAAGTTATTTTTTTTTATATTATTCTCTCGTATTAAAAATTTGTTTTCATTATATGTGAATAAGAGTATCACATAGAAGATACTAAAGACTTTTTTTTATATATATATATATATATATATATATATATATATATATATATATATATATATATTATGTTATGTTATGGAATATTTGACACTATCATTTAAATTATGTTATTTTATATACTATTTTAACATGATACAATTGAATATGCAAATATTAAACACAAATGTATAATCATATAATGTTTTCGTTGACCCGCATTTAAAAAATAATATTTTTTCAATCCATCCTAATTTAAATTAAATTATAAGAATTTAAACTCATTTTTACATTCTGTCTGATTTTATTTGTATTCTCTTCAAGATGTTTCTTGAGAGGGTTTTAAATTTGTTATTTTATGACATGAAAAAGCATCATTCAATTAAAAATTATCACCATTATAATTTTATCCACTTAAAAGTAAATTTGAAAACCCACACTTATCTTTAAACACGAATAGTATTGTAAATACTTTTATGGTTTACATATTTATTTTTACACGTGCAAACACGGATGTCATTAAAAGAATGGTAGAATAATTATTGTTTTGTATGATAATAAAAACAAGGAAACATAGTTAAAAAGTCTGGTATAACTATTAAAATATGTAATAAAATTATAAAATATTTGACTTCTGTTAGATGGTTATAAACAAATGTGTAAGAGTAGGTTTTTTCACATAACTAACAAATTGGTTAACAAAGATAATAGGAAATTTTCCCTGTTATAAACATTTTTCAATTTTAATGATGTGGACTATTAAGAAATTATTTTTCTAAACAAAACCATTCTATTGTTCAAGTAAAATTTTCTTTTTTAATGACGAAATTCTCATCATATTTCTTCTTTTAATATGAGAAATTGTTTATTGTTGAAATTCTGTATCTAAATGGATATTTGATAACATATTTTTCTAGATGTATATTTATTTATAAAAAAATATTTTATTTAAAATTTATAATTTTTTAGTAATATATGTAAATATAAATTTAAAAATATATTTAATTTAATATTTATAAATTAGTTGGAAATAAAAATTTTAAAGAGTAATTGTAATAAATAAAATAATATAAGTATATTGTAATTATGTTAATAAAAAAATTATCATAATAAAATATAGTAATTATGATTGTCTTTTATAAAATTAATTTTAATAAATTTGTAGTTCTTTAAAATAATCTATGTAATATTTTTGTGTATTTTAGTTAGAACATAAAATTAAATAATAACATGAGATAAAACATTTAGGTTTATTTATAAAAAAAATATTTAAAGAACATATTAAAAAAGTATATAATTTTTATAAATTTATTTATATCTTTCTAATATTTTCTTTAACTTTCTTTTATAAATAAATTAAATATTTTATATTTATATTGCTCAATATTAACTTTACATCAATTTCATTTCAAAAATTTTCACCAATAACCATATTATTATGTAATTTTTTTTTCTAACTTATTAAAAAATTACTTAAATTATTTTAACCAAATAACTATACATTTATCTAATTTAATTTTAGAAAAAACAACCATAAATAAAATATTTTATTATGATAATATTTCTATTATTATAATTACAATATATTTAAATTATCTTATTTAGTATTTTTCCAAAATTTTAACTTCCAATTAATTTATGAATATTAAATTAAATTTATTTTTTAAATTTATATTCACATAACTTTATAAAAAGTTTTAAATGTTAAATAAATTAATTTATTATAAATAAATTTATTGCTATATATAAAATTAATAAGAAGTATTGCTAATAATTCAATCCACCAAAAATATAATTCCAATAGTAAACAATGCAAAATTATAAAAAGAAACCATTATCAGAACTTAGTCTATTGAAAAAGAAATTATCCTTAAATAGTAAAAAGATTTACTTTGATAAAAAAATTCTAATAATTTCCTTACATTAATTAAATCAAAAAATAATTTATAAGTCAAGATAATAGTACAAAGAGTTTCAAAAAAGGGAAAATATATAAAAATAAGTTATTAAAATCATTTATTACTATTAATCATTAGAAATGTTACATTTTCTTCTCATTATATGCCACTCAAATACATTATATATATCTTTTAAATATAATGGATTGATTTAGTTTGTTCGAAACTACATTTTTGTTTGATATTTGATTCGGGAAAACAATCAAAACACAAAGAATAAAATTATAAGAAACTAACAAATTGGTTAACAAAGATAATAGTACAAAAAGTTTTAAAAGAATAAAACAAAATATAAAAATTAGTTATTAAAATCATTTATTACTATTAATCATTAAAGACGTTAAATTTTCTTTTCATTAAATACCACTGAAATACAAATACATTATATATTTTTTAACATAATGGATTGATTTAGTTGTCAGAAATTACCTTGTAACATGTGATATTAGACACAACAATCAAAACATAAAGAATAAAATCATCATAAAATATATAAAAAAAAAATTATACATTTTTTGACTTCTATTGATGGTTATAATTAAATCTAAATAATCGAACTAAAAATTGGTTAAAAAAGATAATAGTAAAAAAATGTTTTAAAAAAGGTAAAAAAAAAACAAGTTATTAAAATCATTTATTACTATTAATCATTAAAGGCGTTACATTTTTCTTTTCATTAAATATCACTCAAATACATTATATACATATTTTTAATTATAATGGATTGATTTAGTAGTTACATTGGTCGTAACCTTTATATTAGAAACAACATTCAAAACTTGAAGAAGAATAAAATCATAACTTGAAGAATAAAATAATAATAAAATATGTAACAAAATTATTAAATATTTTACTTATGTTGATGGTTATAATTAAATCTGTCTATGAGTAATTTATTTATACAAATAATCGAAACTAATAAACTGGTTATCAAATATAATAGTACAGAGAGTTTTAAAAAAGGTAAAAAAATATAAAAATAAGTGATTAAAATAATTTATTACTACTAATAATTAAAGACGTTATATTTTCTTTTCATTAAAAACCACTAAAATAAATTATATATTTTTTAAAATATAATGAATTGATTTAGTCGTTAGAAAGTACATTAATTGTAACATTTGATATTAGAATACGATTATAATAAAATATGTAACAAAATTATAAAATATTTTATTTTGTTGATGGTTATAATTAAATCTGTCTAGGAACAGCTTTTTTATATGAATAATCGAAACTAGCAAATTGATTAACAAAGGGTTTTAAAAAAGGTAAAAACAAATATAAAAATAAGTTATTAAAATCTTTTTTTACTATTAATCGTTAAACACGTTACATTTTATTTTTCATTAAATACCACTAAAATACATTATATATATATATATATATATATATATATATATATATATATATATAATGGAATATTTAGTTGTCAGAAGCTTGATTGTAACATTTGATATTAGGACAAAAGAAAAATTATATATATCTTTATCATTCTCTTCAATTTATTCCTATCATGTTTTTTTGAGACATATATGTTAATGATAGCTACTAAATATGTAATAAACATTGTAAGATGATAAATTACGAAAATATTTTTCTCAAACAGGTGATGTTTTGTTATGAAAAGCTACACTAAGATGTTGTTGGAATCAACATTTTTAAAAATATTGTCATGATATTATAATTGATAATTAATAATTAATTTCCATAAATCAAAAGAACTTGGTTAAACATCTTGACCCAGGTATTGATAAGGAAGAACATGGGTGATTGAGTCATATGGTCGTGTTCTGTGTTCTTACTTGAAAATGGTCACTATTCTTGACCAATGGAGAGAGTGATGACTTGCCTCTGACCCATGGTAGAGTTAGTCAAGTTTTTTGTTTGTTTCTATGGTTTTATAGTTGCAGTAACTCGTGGATTAAACTAATCATACACACTTGGATTACGTTTGTCTTCAACATTGGAAGTGTAGTAGAAGCCTTAGACTAACCCATCTTGGTAATTTCAAACTCCAATAAAGAAACCAACACAGACACACTCTCTTGTGCTTCTCTACAACTTTTTCCCCCTCCTTTCCTCATGCATTCAGACCAAACAACACAACTCAAAGGATTCTAAACTCGTGGATCTGGCACAACAAAACTCGTATCAGTTTCTGACTCTGTCCTTCCTTTGACTGTGTTTTCTAAAACTTGAAACACAATGGGTTTTTCGGGTTACTCGTTTGTGGTAACATTTCAGTCTTGTGAGTTGTGAAAGCTTGTGTGAGTGTTGTTACTGTTTGTGGAAAGTTGGTTCTTGTTGTTTGTGGGATTCAGGAAGCAAATGGGTCCAAGTGGAACCATAGATTTTTCAAAGTGGTGGGTTAAGGAGAGTTCAAGTTCAAGAAAAGGGAACCCGGTTGTGGTGACCATGGAGAACCCCAATTACTCAGTGGTGGAAATTGATGCACCGGACTCAGCATTTCAGCCACTTGACAAGGAGAGAGGAAAGAATGCAAAACAGTTCACATGGCTTCTTCTTCTGAAGGCGCATAGAGTTGTCGGTGGCCTTGCTTGGCTTGGGAATTCCCTTTGTTCATTGCTCCATTCTGTGAAGAAAAGATTGTTCTTGGGGCACGTGGAGACTGAGATGTCTGCAAAGGCGAGGTTTTTGTTTCGGGTGATTCTCACTTTCCTCGTGATGGCTTTGGCATTCTTGTCCTTTGAGCTTGTTGCTCACTTCAAAGGGTGGCACTACTTTCAAAACCATAACTTGCACCTTCCAGAAGCTTCAGAGATCACAGGATGGTTTCACACTGCCTATGTTAGGTGGTTGGAGTTTCGAGCAGACTATGTTGCCCCCCCAATTCAATCTCTCTCAACCTTCTGCATTGTTCTGTTCTTGATTCAGTCTGTGGATCGAATACTTCTCTGCCTAGGTTGTTTCTGGATCAAATTCAAGAAGATTAAGCCTGTCATTGATGGAGACCCCCTCAGTTCACATGATTTGGAAGGATCCAACCAGGGATACCCTATGGTGCTCGTTCAAATTCCCATGTGCAATGAGAAAGAGGTGACACACTTCTCTTAATCCTACCCAATTAAATCTTGGTGCTTTCAAACAAAACAAAAAAAATTGTCGGTGCCAAAACAAATCAATTATGAAGTGGTTCCTTTGAACATACTATTATCATTATGATGATATGATTATTCGTCCCTCCCTCCTTAATTTTTCTTTTTGTTTTCATCATAAAGTTTGCTGTCTTGAGTTATAATACTAATGATGATGATGATGTTATTGTCCCGTTTTGATTATTTATCTGAAAGGTAGATTAGTGTGCTGATTTTAAGGATTGCAACTCTTGCTGATAATGATGTTGATGAGTTTGACATTAAGTGCATGTAGGTATATGAAGTATCGATTTCAGCAGCGAGCCAACTTGATTGGCCAAAAGATCGGTTGCTTATTCAAGTTCTGGATGACTCTGATGATGAGAGCATACAGTGGTTAATCAAGGGAGAAGTCTCTAAGTGGAGCCAAAGAGGTGTGAATATAATCTACCGTCACAGGAAGTTCAGAACTGGCTACAAAGCGGGTAATCTCAAGTCTGCAATGAGCTGTGATTACATCAAGGATTACGAGTTCGTTGCTATTTTTGATGCTGATTTCCAACCAAACCCAGATTTCCTCAAGCAAACTGTTCCACATTTTAAGGTGGTTAAATCTTTTCCCTGCTTCATTTCTTGTTATTCCAAATTATCTTTTTGTGCTTTAGTTTCCCATTTTTGATTCTTGTGTGTGTGTGTTCTGCAGGGTAATCCTGAGCTGGCATTGGTGCAGGCTCGGTGGGCTTTTGTGAACAAGGACGAGAATTTACTGACACGACTCCAAAATGTTAATCTATGCTTTCACTTTGAGGTTGAACAACAGGTGAATGGGGTCTTCCTTAATTTCTTTGGTTTTAATGGAACTGCTGGTGTTTGGAGAATAAAAGCACTTGAAGAATCTGGTGGCTGGCTTGAGCGAACAACTGTAGAAGACATGGATATAGCAGTTCGAGCCCATCTGAATGGTTGGAAATTTATCTTTCTCAATGACGTTAAGGTACATGTTCTGCTTTGTTTTATTTAGTTGTCTTTGGGGTTTTTAAATCAAGCTAATGCTATCAGTTTGAATCAATTTCTGTTTGCCTACAGCTGACAATAACACTTTTTGTATTTATTGATTTGGAAATGTGATATGAACTAGAATTGGATGAAGTAATTATCTGCAGTAACTCTTAAGACATGTTTCACTAATTTTTGGGGTGAAATAACAGTGAAAAACTGTTTATGTGAACAATTCAGTTGCAATTAGTCTAAATAACTTCTTTCAGGTGCTTTGTGAGCTTCCTGAATCATACGAAGCTTATAGGAAACAACAACATCGATGGCATTCTGGTCCTATGCAGCTCTTTCGTTTGTGCCTTCCAGCGATTATAACCTCAAAGGTGATGATGCATTTCCTGTTACTGTCCATGCACTGTTTTGTAGTAAAGTACAATCTAAACATGTTCTGATTTCTCAATTTCTCAACATTGCAGATTGCATTCTGGAAGAAAACCAACCTAATTTTTCTGTTCTTTCTTCTCAGAAAGCTAATCCTCCCATTCTATTCTTTCACATTGTTCTGCATCATTCTTCCTTTGACAATGTTTGTCCCAGAAGCCGAGCTTCCTATCTGGGTTATTTGTTACATTCCTGTATTCTTGTCCTTCTTGAACATTCTTCCTGCCCCAAAATCCTTTCCCTTCATTGTTCCTTACCTCCTCTTTGAGAACACAATGTCAGTAACCAAATTCAATGCCATGGTGTCCGGTTTGTTCCAGTTAGGAAGTTCATACGAATGGATCGTTACAAAAAAAGCCGGTCGGTCATCAGAGGCTGATCTATTAGCAGCTGAAGAAAGGGATTCAAAGGCCATGAGTCTCCAACTTCACAGAGGAGCTTCTGACAGTGGACTTTCTGAGCTTAACAAAATAAAGGAAAGCCAAGAAGCAGTTCCAAAACCCCCTGTGAAGAAAATGAACAAGATATATAAGAAAGAGCTTGCCCTTGCATTCTTACTGCTAACTGCTGCAGTTAGAAGCTTGTTATCAGCACAAGGCATGCACTTCTACTATTTACTGTTTCAAGGTGTTTCATTCCTCCTTGTAGGCCTGGATTTAATTGGAGAACAGATGAACTAGAGGATCAGAAAGGATGTGTAAAATAGAAAATTGATTGTTACAAACTTCAATAATTAAAGAAGCCAACCAATGTGGATTGCTACAAGACAAGTTGGTTTTCGCAGTTATATTCATGGTGCCTGAATAAGGCTCAGGTAACATGCTGAAAGCCACCGTGGGTCATATCATAAATAAGTGTTATTCTTCAAGGAATTTATAGATTTTTTTTTTCCTTTTTTTTTTCTTTCTCTTCCTCGTTTTACTTGTCCTTCTATTGTTATCTATCACAATACATTCATTTTTCTTTCCCTTTTCAGTTTTCTGTGACGTTGAGCTGATTCATTTTATGTCAGGATAACCCTGTTGCTTACATCACTTTTGATTCATATGTATGTATCTATCTGTTGAATGACACTGATATGTTACAACTCCCAACAAATACCTACTCCCTTCAATGCCAAGGTTTATATGTTTCTGGATCCATATTTCACTACATGAAATTAGTGTATTTGGTTTGTTGGTAAAAAACCACAAATCACCACAAAACTAGACATTTTATGCTTCAAAAAACATCAGGGAGTTTAACATACCTTACTCTACCAATATGCAACTTGTTTATTCATGCTATGAATGAAGTTATACTTTATTTACTTTCTGCTCTGGTGGCTATTTATTATCTCTATATCATGATTGTTTTTGTGAGATAAATGCTGAAAGTAGTTTAGAATGGTAAAAGAAAAGAAAATAGTGTCGGCAGGGGAATGTTTTCATTAGTAAGGATTTTGGACCTTGGATTTGGCCAGGGATGAGAATCGTGTGAGTGACCCACTTGGACCCATTTGTTTTAATTCAAGCTTTAACCATAACCAAAAAGATATTTTAGGTCATACTTAACTCCCAAATTGGACCCTTGTCAATCGCCATTTCAATAATTGTAGGGCACATGTGCACATACCTCTCAAGAAGGCTGGTGGACCCTGCTGTCTCAACAAAGCATTTTTTTTATGCTTTTGAAATACTTAAGTCTTGAATCCATCATAACAAACATGCTCTTTCTTCAGCACTTTACTAAGAGATTGTAGCCAAGATTCTAAACGAATTTAAAAGGGCAAATCTTTTTCCTCACAATAAAATTTTAAATAGTTCTACTGGTTTACATGATCTGGCCACTTTACCAACTAACACTGAATGTACTTTTACTTTCATCTTTCCATCTCTGACATAAGAAGTACATTTCATATTTGTTTTTATGTCATTCAATCTTTGATCTTAATGCTGTTGTTTTTAGATGCAAAAGAAAATAAAGATCCCCCACCTATCTTCTTCTGTGATTTTTATGACAAGAGAAAAAAACCATCGAAAGGTTTTAGTTACATCATACTTTTTTCAAGTAAAGAATCCTTTTTTTGGTATCAGTTTGATGTTTTTTAAGATTTGCACTTTTTTTTCAAGAAAGACTTGTGTGGGCAAACAATTTCTTCATTCTATATAGGTAGTAGGAAAGGAGTGCTAGATGTTTATTGACAGGACATTCAACAAAAAGCTAGTTACCATCTTTTGGTTCTGTGCTGTTGACCGTGTTCATCTATGGCACCTGATTCATAATCAACGCTCAAAGCGTACAATAATAGCGAAGGGAGTATCAGTGCTCGTGTGCTTCCTTCAACCTAATTGTAGTAAAGTGCAAATCTCAATTTTCTGATATTCAGAGGAGGAACAAAGAAGATAGCATATAAAACTAAGAAGGATGAACAAAAAATCAGTAACTTTCTTTACCAAACTATTTCTTTTATTATATTTAATGTCTAATACATTTATAACTCTTAAAAACGTGGACTTTATATCTAATTCAATTTTATAAAATCAACTTGTAAGAAGGAACAAGCTAAAAGGGATGAACAAAAATCGATAACTTTTATTGTCAAACTATTTTTTATTATATTTAATGTTTAACACAAATATAAATGTTAAAAAATAAATTTTAAATCTAACTTAATTTTACAAGATTTACTTGTAAGATTCAATTTGCATCGATTTATATATTTGTAAAATTAGATTTCTATCAATTTATATATTGTAAATTAGTCTTATCATAAGACTTTCAACAACATCAGTGATAAAACATTCCTCAACATTTCTTCGTTGTACTAAGATAAAGAGTGAAAATTACAAGTTGTTTTGGTTTATGCAGTGCTTAACACTGGACCTACAATACTTTACCGGCATATAATAATACCAGAGTAAGGTTGATAGAGAATTGGTTAAGGAAAAAGCTTGAATCTTGTAAGAATATGTTTTAAGAAACGTGTCTTTTTATGATTTAGGATTGAGTGGAATAGACGGCCATGTTGCCATACTGAAGGATCCTTGGACGTTACTGCTAATGCTGCCATAATCGTGCAATCTTTGGACCCTTCATTAAAGGTGACACCAAGCTTGGCCCGTATTGCCAAAAGCAATGTCCCTCTCCCTCTAACTCCAAGTGTCTTATGCACTCATTCTCCACCGACAATTCTGACCTTAAAAAAAACAAGGAAAAAAGACATTTCACCTTTTACGCATTTAATTTTACACCGTATGTTTGTGTTACTGGTTCATGTGAATCACGTTCGCTCGAGGTTTCTTGGAACAATTCGTAAAGCAGTCAAAAGTCATCTATCAACAGAGTTTTTAATTCATATGTTAGCTCATTCAACTCAAGGCAGACATAAAAAATTGTACAGTACCCTGTAATTAAAACTTTATAGTTGAGGAAAGGGAAATGCAATTTTTCTTCTACGCGACATCACCATGTGAGGATGTACTATGCTTGGATGTTACAAAAGAAAACAGTATTTCAACCGAAATATTTAATGTGTATGAAGTTCAAGCTATCTTGAGGTTGAATGAGGATATTAAACATTGCTCTGCTGAGAATGTAGCAGTAACTTCTCATTTCACCTTATCTCAGCTAAACATGTGACATTGCATCCAACGTACTATTCTCTTGACTACTTCTGCAATGAGTTCATCTATACAGAAACTGCAAACGTGGACACGAGTCATACTTCCGTCATATATGCCTTAGAAACTTGTCTGTTTGCACATCATTGATTTGGGCACAACTGTTAACCGAAGAGTCGTTTTAACTCTCTAAGGGAGCATAACCACTATCTTCATTGATCTTCTTGTAATGATGTGTAATCCTTCACCATTAAAATCTCCCCGCATAACTTTCGTGGGACTTGCTCCAGTTTTGTACCTTCTTGCCATGCTTGCCCTACTGAGACCCCAGGTCCTAGATGGCGAACATACACAACAATTTGATCGTTGAAAGGATAAGGATGCTTAGCTGCAAAAACAAAAGCCAATAAAATTGGGGTATACCGGGACTCTGAAAATTGACATGATCACCCAGCTTGATTCTAGTGTATTACAGAGAAAATAAATGAAGAGGTACAAATGTAACTAGAAAATAATGCAACAAGAATACACCATGCTGACATCTACCACAGAACTTAAATTTTAACATATACAAGTATAAATTCTTTAAACAATATAAGATGTGTACTTTCAGAACTGAGATTATCTCTTTACAAAAGAAATAAGTTGCTACCTGATCTTGGAAAGCCTGATGGGAGCTCTTTGATGTCATATAGTCCATCCCCGAATTCATATGCTAAATCGCATGGCTGTTCAGTTGACATCACTTCATTAAGTTGTCTCACCGCAAAATACAAAGGGGAGAAGGAGTCAGCAAATGCAGCCAAAAGTGATCCATCTGATAAGTTGTGGAATTAAAAATGTATAAGTTAATATTAAGGACAACCAGGATTTAAGCTTAAAACAATGAATCACAAAAACATAGAAGAAAAAAACCAAACCATGCAACAGAAATGAGTTCATAAAAAGTCCTTGATTAAATCACAATTATATCAACATATTAAGGAAAAACAGCAAGATTATACAACCAATTCATTCTTCTTGTATATCTCTATATAGGTTATCGAAGCATTAGGGCTCAGAAACCATGATTTAACAAATTACAGAGTGACTAAACAGGTAAAGATGTAAACAAACTATGAAAATGGACATGTACAGTATTTTTCGATCTACTGTTGGAAAACCATATATAAACTTATTTTCACGGTTTCATCCCTTGGTGAAAAGAAAAAGCGTACAAATTCAATGTTATGGATCAATTTGAAGAATTGTGTATGAGAAGAATAAATTACTTCTATTGCTAACCTTTTGCATGCAAAATGTGAGCGACTAAGTGTAGTCTATCTAAACAATATGAACAATCAAGTAACTATATAAACAATCAAGTAACTATATAAACATAATATTTGAATTTGGAGGTGATAAGAAATCATGGAGTTACATGCCCAACTGATGTATGTTTTATACATATGAAAAAGGGAACAGTACATTACAAGGAGAAGTTATATCCTATAAGGCTAGGTAGATACACCCAAAAAGCAGCTTTATAAATGTTGTACAATCCAATAACAATCATAATTTTAACACTTCCCTCAAAATGGAGGGTATAAATTATGTACCAATATATGTGTGTGTGAATTGCTATTAATACAACATGTGTGTAAATTGCTATTAATACAACATCTCAATTACATATTTCCAAAAGGGGACTAGTTACAGAAATTGTGAGCATAATAGTTCAGGACTCCTTAGAGATATTATCATTGTTCCGGAATATTAGGAATGATGAACCTTGCCCTCTAAAACTCACTATTATTTTGGGCATTTATACGGAAGTATTAGGAGCGACGAACCTTGCCCTCTAAAAGTCATTATTTTGGGCATTTATGCTCCATTATAGAACAGGGAACGTGACTTATATCAAGGCAGAGAACTATCCTATATATGGAGAAATTATCTATATATGTTTATGAAAAAAATTATCATTTTTATTATGAGAAACAATAAACATGAAATGAAGAGAGAACAAATATCATATAAATAAATTGAACAATACATAAGATAAATAAATACACACACATATCTCATGTATCCTTTGGTTTTCATGTAGTTATTTATGTTTTAAAACTTTAAATCATTTTTGTAGTAGCTAGTAGAGATAAGTGAGATTTACCAAGGAATACAAAATTATTTCGTCTAGTTCTTACTAATTTAAAAACCCATGGTCAAACCCCTACCTACAATTATTTAAATTCACATTATCCAAATAATGTTATGTTAAACATTCTTAATTATAAAATAAGGTTATACATATCTCAAATTACAATCCAACAACCAAGCACAATCTTCTACCGAGTCAGTCTTATCATTAACTTGCATTTCTCAAACCATGAAAAGTCAAACTTCATGGATTCTTGATTCAGATGCTTTTTCACATTTATGGTAATACTTCTATTTTCTCTTCTCTTTCTTCTTCCAAATTTTCCCATTTTATTATTACATTAGCCAATGAGCCCGAAGTGTGGCCAGACTAGTGATTATAACAAGAAGAACAAAATGCCCATCTTCCAATGTTGCAGAAATTTGAATTATGTGCTAGTATTCAGGTAAAGCATATAAGTATATAGTTGAATTTTTCTTTTACCCACATGTTATGTAATTGGAATTCACAGTGCATTCACAATTAGACTAACAATACAACCTTGATGTGCATATTTCACAAAGTGCCACTACATTTAAGATGAAAGAGCATATATTTCACTAAAATTATTAATTGTGTAAAGGTATGCATGCCATTCTATGCCAAAAACTGAGAAACTTACTTATGATTCGCCCGTAGGCCTCTCCATCCTTGCAGGTAAATATGGCCTTCAAAAGTATCAAAAGAGCCAATTCTTCAAATGAAAGTAGTAACTACTTAGTGTACAAGAGCAGAAAGGTAAAAAGGAGATGATGAATTTACCTTTCTAAAGGAATTTATCCAGGAAATTATCGTTGGTCCTATGTAACAAAAGTCGAATATTGACATTAGTTTTCAAACTTTAACATGCTAAAAGTGAGAAACTAATACATACGAAACCATGACAAATACTATCAACACAAAGACACGTTGAGGGCAGCAGAAGTATTGGAACATGAAAGAAAGTAGGTCAAATTTACAGGAAAATAAACATTTTCTAATTCAGATGAAAGGTATTTAAGAATCCAGTAAAATGAAGTAGGTCAAATTTACAGGAAAAAAAACATTTTCAGATGAAAGGTATTTAAGAATCCAGTAAAATGAAGTAGGAAAAATCATATACATATAAGAAGAGAGAAGGCACTTTGAGCACAAGGATTGAAACGTGCATGGTATTAGCAAGCAAAGTAGTCCATCCCTTCATGTGGGCGTGAGAAAAGAATGGGGCAATAGGAAACAGAACGCATTCATCATTGTATGATATGTAATGTAACCTAGACAACTCCCAAAGAACAACGATGAACAAATCAGTTCACCAACCTCCACTTGTTCTGCAGTTATAATATTCAACAACAACATCATCACTGTTGGAGCTGGACAACAGTGTAGATGCACTTTTCTTCACCAACTTGGGATCCTCATACCGTGTACCAGCTATCTGCCAAGCCATTGACACAAGTCTGCGCAAAAATTTCCAGTGCTAGGTAATGTAAATGCAGAACAAAAGCATTTAAAAGAAAGAAAAATAAGGAGTGAAAATACCTAGGTTTTAACAATCGCAGTAGTCGATGTCGCCTTTCCTCAGGAATATCTTCAATCTTTTTCCTGAACATAGAGAGTGGTTGTGTAACTGAGTGAGAATAAGAATTATAGTCGGAGCATGCATGCATGAGTTACCATAGGTATGCAGCAGCATTATAGGAAGATGGGTCCAAAGGAATCAAGTCCTTAGGAGGATCAATAAATGTCACCACGTCTTGTTCATCCAAGTAAGTCCTTTTACCACTTGGAAGAATTCGAAACGGTTTATCATCCCAAGGTGACACATTCAATCGATTGCTTCGAGAAGCAGCACCACAAGTAGCACCTAAAACCCCATTTCTGAACAATCCCGAACCTACAAAACCCAATCCAAATTAATTAATCACAATTCAATTTAGGGTTTAAGGTAAAACTGTCAAGTGATGCACCAACGCACCTCTCGACCGTGGAAGCATTCGGCAGGAAAAGGAACGAGGAATCGGACGGTGATGATGCCGCCACCGCCATCTCGGTGGTGTCAGTGTGAGTGTCGCCGCAGTTCCTGTCATCAAAGTCTAAACGCTAGCACGCTGCGTCTGGGTTTTGTGGATAAATAAAACGCACCAAAACGAAGTGTCGTTTAGTTACTGTGCTAGAAAAATGACATATTGCGGTCCTCTCTTCTTATCCTTCTTTTTACTTAGTTTTCTACTTGAGCACTGAGAGTGTCTGCGATCTATCTGAAGAAATGCTGCTTCAAATTCAAACGAGGCAATTCGGTGCAGCGTGTCCACGGGTGAAACTTGCACCCGCAAGCGCAACCAAGAGAAGTGGCTCTGTTTGGTTGAGAAGGAAGAACGGAGGACCGAAATGCTCGGTGGCGGCGGCGGCGTCGACGGCCCAATTGGAAGTGAAGAGTGAGAGCAAAACGAAGCCGTTTCCGGCGGAGGTATCGAGAACCCTAATGGAGTTGGCTAAGGTGGGGACGCTATGTACGTTGACCGAAGAGGGTTTGCCTCTGGGCACTGGGGTTCGATTCGCAGTTGAACCCGAACATGGCACTCCCTTGTTCTGCTTCAATTCCAGTGACAACAATAACATCCCTTCTTCTCTTCATGTTCAGGTACCTCATTTTCCCTCTCTTTCTCTGTCTGTCTCACTGCTAATTTATCTATTCGATAAGTTTTTTCATGTCTGTGTTTGTTTATCAGTTTGAACAATTCGGATTGCGCACTCCTCAATGCACTGTTCAAGGAACTCTTACCAAACCACAGGATCCAAAGGTAAGTGTAACTAGCTAGTTTTAGATAAGTTCCCTGTCAAATTAAATCAGGATCAGGATCATGATCATCAATCAAAGTTCACCATTGTGTGTGCATACGTGTATGCAGCGTTTTGTTTCTGTGTGGAGGAAGAGGTTTGGAGAAGACGTGGATCAAGATTCTATTTACATTATTGCAGTGGATCGGGTACTGCAATTGGAAGACATTCAGGAGGTAGACCTCATTACCTAACCCTGATCAAACATTGAAATGGAACTTAATTAGAGGGTGATTCTCTTCGTGAACACTTCTCGGAGAAGAAAATAAGATGAAAGATGAAATAAACTTCTCCATAAGTTAGATTAATTCATCCATAAGTTGAAATCATCTTCTACAGAAGTTATGAGATAGTTTTTACTAATTAACCTTTGCATAGGTTAATTCTAACTTATGGGAAGAAATCTTCCCATCAGCCCTTTAGTCTCTTATGCTCGTCAATGATGATTTGCATTGCAACTGTAGGATGGTGTTTGGGTAACCTCTTCAGATTACAGCAATGCTCAACCGGACCCTCTTCGAGACTCTGCACACAACTTAGTAACTGAGATCAACACCAACAACATGGAAGACATTACTCGCTTCTGCAATGTCTACGTTGATTTGGATTTCCTGGTTTGTCACCAACACTACTCTATCTATGTTTAATTTTCTTTTGAATAATGTCATCCAAAACCAAAACGCATTGCTTGTATTGACTTTGAATGTATGTGGAAGGTTTCGGAGGCAAAGATGATATGGGTTGATCGCTTGGGATTTGACATGCGGTTGTCATCCCCTCACAGAGGCGTGTTTGAGGTCCGCATTCCCTTCCCTAGAGAAGTCACGGATGAAAAAGGTGCCAAGTCTACGTTTAATTGTATGTCACAACTCGCTTGGGAGGTTGAAAAAAACTTCCAACATCCACACTTTCCAAAGGTTAAAGAGTTGAAGCCAGTCAGGTCCTCTTTGCTGTAACCCACGTACCAATTCTTCAATCTTTGTCAAACATCATCCATCCTAGCTTGTTTTTCAAAGAATAATATGACAATGTTTGTCGCACCTTCATTCAATAGCCTGCTCCATTGCATCTACCATTGTGTTTCAAAACTCAGGTTGAATACGCTCAATAGGCAATGATTTTGAGACTAAATCTGGGTCAAATGGACTAAAGTAGGCGTTTCCATATTCATTAATAAACTCATATATCTATAATTATGACATTTATTTTACCAGCAGTATACAGACATATACTAGCTAAATAAATTTATATATATATTTCCTTGAGAAGCATTTATTCATTTTAGGAAGTAAATAAGTCTTGTCTACCCTTTTTTTGAAAAAGATGGAACAGCCAAATTTGAAAAGCCAAAAGATAACATATTTACCAAAGTGAGTCATTTTTATTGAAAATAGTTAATTAAGCTGTAACAGTGATAACATACAAGTAACAGTGAAGGCCTACATCCAAATGGTTTGTAACTTTTTACACACACATCACCATAGAGTACATTAACATCCATTTTGGCAAGTACAAGAAAAAGAAATCATATAGCTGCTAGAGTTAAGCGAAACTGATGACTGAGACCTTTTATTTTACTAATCAAGTCTGCCTGTTTAATGCTACTACCCTTCCTCTGCTTGGTCTGAAACAGAGACCTAATCTTGTTCTCTAAACTCTCTGCTGAATATTTCATAAGTTTGTCAACCTTAGCATCATTTTCAGTTGTCAAACAATAGTTTTTGACATAGGCCCTGTAGATTGGTATAATACCTTTGGTCAAATGCTTGCATACATTTTCCCTAAGGATCTCGTCGGAGATTACCCAATCAGATTGCTTCTTGTATCTTTCCTCAAAAGCTAGATTAAAAGCAGTTAGTCTCTTTGCCAAGTCTTGGCATGTCACACTTGCACTGGAGGGTGAAAGTATGTCCTTTTGTACTACAAGAATAGACATTAGCTTTCCCCAGCTGTTCCTCAAATAAAGTGCTGCATAATAATCCCTATATTGTTCGTGTGCTCTTAACCAAGAATCTCCCATCATATTTCCCAGTACAGTACCCCTCAAATTGCAGAAATGACAGTGATTATTCATCATAAAAAGGTAGGACAGGGTGATATCTTCATAGGTCTTTGACCAAGCATCCAGATTAACCGCAACCTCCTTAATTGCGTTATACATTTGGCACAAAACAATACCCTCTTCGTAGGCTTCCTTTCTCCAACTAAGATGTATTCTCACAACCTGTGTCAAATGTGGCCTATAAGCATCCCCAAGCAGCTGATTGCAGTAATCCGTCACAAAGCTCACCAGCCTGGGAACGCTGCCATCAGGGGGAGGAGAAGTTGGCCTTTGCAACTTCACTTGTGCTGGAAGTTGCCAGAATATCTCATTGGCACCATTGACAACCTTTTTTATAAGATCCTCTATCACAGTTCTAATTTCTTTACAAGCTTTTGCACTGAAAAGTTGGTTGAATTTTAGCCTCAGATCATTTAAGACCCTGAATATGGACAGCAGGTTCAACAGCTTGAAGGGGTCATTTTTCCTCTCAGTAACAATCCTTCCAAATCGAATAAAAGAAAGAATTCCTGATTCAATGGCAATCTTTGCAAAACACCCCATGCCTGCTTCTGGACCAATTTTCTGAAAGACAGTAGTAGAAAACCTCCACTCAATGTCAAGAAGTTGCTTAGCAAACAACTCCAAATGGCAGCCCCATTGATCTATGTAACTCTCTATAGACTGGACACCCTCAATTTCAGTTGTTGGAATATCCAAGTAACTCAAATCTAAAGTCTTCAAACTTCTACGAGCATTCATGCCTCGAACTTCAACATATATGGATTGACACTTGTGTAGCCTGCCATTAGCATTTAATCTCTCTATGATGGAATGCAACTTCCCTGCCAAAGAACCTGTCAATGGCAAAATATGTTTGCCAATACTGGTTTGCTGGCCAGTGTGTGGTGATGTCAAAGAAACCAAAGAAAGAGGCACAGAGTTTGCTATCAGAAGCCTGTGGAACTCGAGCTCTAGTTTGTCAAAAGCAGTACTAAGAAGGCCTTCATCAAGACGAGCACCTTCCTCCTTGACCTGCAATTCTTGCAATATTCTGAGATATTTCTTCACCTTCAACACGCAAAGCTCATTGGTGATTGCTTTGTCTTGAAAGAGCTCATAAATGTCCTTCAGCCAGCCAACTGCTAACCTGCAATTGTCAGTGAGAAGCTTCAGTGCTTCCTCAAGCTTTTTTGTATCTGAGACATATGTGTCTAGATCAGAAGAGGGATCTGTTAAGAGAGATTGCTCCAACTGATGAACAGAGTCAAGAACCTTAAGGAGTGCCGCAGCAGAACATAGAACACTGTCTATACCGTGCTCAATGTTGACAAATGAGCACTTTTGCATTGAGATGGGTCTAAGGGAAGCTTGCAAACCCAGATATCTCTGGTTAAGTAGCTCCAATCTCGATCCAGATTCATCTAGTGCAGAGGCAATGGCGCTTGATGTTTCCAAACTAGCTGTCAAACACTTTCTGGCTGCTTCAAGATTCTCCTTGTTCTCCATATCAATGGAAAATCAAGTGCTGACCCGAAATGATTACTAGTTTGGCTTTTAGATTTACACTTCACATTAAGTTTGGTCCAACGAAAAAGATAATATTTGTTGGTTTCTTGTTCATCGTCCTACTCACATCCCTTCACCAAACTCAACAAACAAAGTAAAAGGGAGTTATGGCTAACTTCACTTACAATACAAAAAATGTCAGTAATGTCAACCACCAGGTGGTAGAACTTCCTTGAATTAGGGCACCATATGCACAACTAATTTCTCAAGCCATTGTTTATTATTCATTCCTCATCTTGTTTTGTGTTAGTCAATCCTAGCTTTGATGTTTCATTTGACGACCAATACCAGCTACTCTAAGTCTTCCTTCAACTGCCTCAACGATCAGTCTAAAACTTAAAACCGAATTCTTATTTTCGCTGCACTCAATTGCTATCGTCGAGTTTAAGTTCTCTTATAATAATCTTGAAGCAAATCTCGCAGTGATAAAGCAAATATGTGATGTGACCAAGTTGTTCTTATTTTGTCAAATTTGATCAACAAAGCCAACTCGGTTCAGGTCAAAAGTTTGATTACTTGTTTAACTTTAATTTTGGGTTAAGTCATTTTTTGTCCTTTAATTTATTTATTAGATTTAGTTCAGTTTCTTTATTTGGAAATATTTGACTAAATTGTTTGATTTTTAAAATGTCAATTTAGTCATTATTTTAATAGCGTTAATACAACAGGGAACTCATTTGATTTAAAAAAATATATTTGAAAGGATCAAATTGACTTTAATAAATACGTTGAAGAACATATAATTAAACCTAAAAGTTTATAATGGGTTTTTAACAAGTTCATCTAAATGACTAATTTGATTATAAAATGTGTGAAATGTTATCGAGTTAACTTTTGAAAAAAAGAAAATTGTTATTTAATCCTTGAATGTGTGTAAAAATTATATATATATATATATATATATGGGATTCATCTATTGTAAACAAACTAAGTTACTCTATATCTTAATCTTCCATTTTATTTCAAATTGACCACTAACATTAATTGATTACTTATTTTTAAAGGGACTAAAATGAAAAGATAACTTTTTTGTAATAATAAAAAAAAAAGTAAAAAATATTTATTGGACTAAAGTAAAAAAATAAATATATTTATTAAATCTTTAATGATATTTGCTTAAGTAGTATCTTCAACTAAAATTAAAAACTAATGATCAATAATATAAAATATAGTAAAGAATAAGAATCACCGATGATTTTTTAAGTATAAGAAAAACTAGGTATAACTGACTATTGTGACTTTTCAATAATAATAATAATTATTATTATTACATTTGACTGAGATAAGAAAGAGGAAAAGTATGTTAATAATAAATACCATTGTTTTCATAATTTTTTAAACTAGAGTTTGTAATTAACACGAATTCCTTCAAGTATTCAACAACCATAATTAATCTAGAAAAAATTAAATAAAAAAAAGTTCGAGCATGGGATACAATTGAAGTTAAATTGTCATTAATTTCCTAAAGAGTGGGTGATGAATAAGTGCTGCGTGAAAAATTATTAATGTTAATCAAAATTAACCATTTTCAAGTTATTTATCCTTATTTATCACTTAATTGATATATGATGCTTAAATATGTCTATGTAAATGTCACTTTTCGTTTTACTCTTTCCAGATACAATACCTTATGCTTTTTATTCTTGCAACGTTTTAAAGTCATAAAAATGTCACTTAAAATTTTAGCCATTACAAATACATCATTTGTTTAGACCTTGTAAATATGTTATTTTTTATTTTAGTTTCTACAATTATATTAATTTTCTTTTACTTATTACATTAGTAAATACGTTTAATTGATATAGTTAATGATGTAGACCTATATATAAAAGATTGAGAAAGAAAAATCAGACAATACGAAAAGCATGAATCAAAACAAAAACATCTTTATTGAGAAAAAGAAAAGTGTTAATTAAGTCAATCATAATAATATAGAGTGATCATAAAGGTCAAACTGAGATTCTTCAGATCCACAAGTAATCTATAAACCGACAAGATAAATGATGGTTTAATTTCAATAAAACAAAGTACATTAGTGATTTTTTATTTTTTCAAGCAGAGAAAATCAACGTCTGCATATCCTATTGATTTGTTCTGTATCCAGACAAGTAACAAAACGAAACAAAACACAATAACTAAATAAAAAGGGATTGAGCAGCAGCAGATTTGTGCTACAGTATCTCTCAAACTCTTGGTTCTTCTGGTCAAGGAGGGCAATGATAAAATAAGCATATGACATGGGAAGAAAATGTATGAAACAAAAAAGAAAGGAAACCTCGGAAGAAGGGAAACCTAGAATGTAAAAGTATGAATGAAACTACAATTTATGATTATTATTATTCTAAGACATGCGCACATATGTATGTAAGGTCAAGCAGAAGAAACAGTTACTAGATTGATTCTCATATCAATATACGGTGTCCGTCCCCATGTGTAGAAAAATAAAAGATGGGAATATCCAAGGAAAGAATACAAACAAAATTGGAAATTCAAAGGGAAAAAAAAATTAATACTAACAAAGAGGGCAGCCACCAAAAGGTACATAATTTGGGTTGAAGTGAGAGCTGCCACCGGAAGCTACACAATGTTGATGGACATACAAGCTGGGAAACATTTGCTCCTATTAAGCGCTTCCCTTCTGTTTCAAAGTTATCTTATCCCCAAGACTCAGGGCAATTCCCTGAGTTTTACTTCTTATTCTGATGTATCCACTCAACTTCCCATCTGCTTGCTTCTCAATGCTCACATTCACCAAAGCATCTTCCCCAAAAACACTCTTAGCATATAGGTTTGCAGCAAGGAAACCACACTCCCCTTCCAAAGCAGATCTAAATAACACCAGATCATAATCAAATTATTATATGGAATCAGTCCCATCTAATCAAGATATAAATAACAATGTCGGATACTAATGACTAGTAAGAAACATGAATCGCTGAACCTTTTACTGTCTCACAATTATTGGTGTTTCAGATCTGAAGATACAGAGATAAGTAGCACAACAAAATGAAGATGCACAAAAATTCAGCATTTGAAAAAGAAAAAAAAAATATGTCAAGCTTGAGTGTTTACACAATCAAACTATCAACTTCCACAAACACTTACTGAGAACTTTTTAATTGGATTTTTAGAAATTATAAAAAAATTCGGGATTCAAAAGATAATAAATCCAATTAATTATTTCTCATTCTAAAGGCCTCTATGGCAACTGATAGTTTGATATAACAGTCAAACTTGACAGAATTCTTTTTTCAAATGCTGATCTTTTCGATGTTCGAATTTGTTTGGACTAATTTAGTCCTGTATCTTCCTTTTCGTTCTTAGAAAAATGTTGAAGAGCTAAAAAGTAAGGATGGAAAAGGATAAGGGCATTTGATGCGTCTAAAACATGTTCAGGGACAAAAATAGAAATCCTACAAGGTTTAGAGACTGAAAAAAAAAAATTTGAAGATTTCTAAGAAAAATGTTTTGAATTTTTTAGACATGCTTATTTATTTAATTTGAAAACATTCTTCATAGGAAAAGAAAAATTGTCAGAAGTTTTACCTCTTCGGGTATGTTAAAGTCGAGACAATATTTTATGCCTAAAATTATGTGTAAAAAAGGACCACAGCGGAGTCAGAGAACTTACGGTGGAGTCAGGCACTTCATATTTGTAGACTTGATAATGTGGGTCAGGAATTCCCTCTCATCTTGTAATACTGTATTTACAGCAACCTAAAACATAAAATTCATTAACATCGAATCATAAATATCTAGGTTAATACAGAAATACATTGCCTGAGTACATGAATCCCTATCACATTTGTGCTTCTGGATAAGTGATACCTTACCACCAACAGATATGCCAGTTTAGGCATCTTATCTGTATAATAAGTAAGTATATTTAGAAACATGAATGGGATCGGTGCAGCATGAACTCGTGATTATGTTTTTTTTTTCTTCCACGCAGTTTTGCTGGATATGGCAACACGAGATAATCCAAAGTCATCCTTCCTTCACCCATGATTACAGCTTACATAGAAGACTCCAAAAATTACAGCGAGCAATGCTCAAATCTGTGATTTAGACATTTCAGGATGAATTGCATGACTGTTATCCCAATAGGTCACAAAATGACTGCCCTCCAGTCAGGTCAAGACAGATCCAAATTGGAAAGAAACTCGCCTAACTTTAAATTACAAATTTTAGGAAGCAGCTTCTGAAACTCTGTTCTCCATCTCCTTTTGTTCAATTTTTATAGTGTTAAGCATCACAGTACTTTTTTAACCTGCTTTATTGTATTTCCTTTAATATTTCATGTTTATGTTTACTTGAAATTAAGTTTTTTACATACATTTTTTTAGACATAATGTTTCAATGTCTAACTTCTGCTTCTTGTATGGTTACATTTCACTAAGCTGGCTTAAAGAAAATAGTTTTATTGTGTTATTATAGTGTCAGATATTGTTGTGTTGGATAGATATGTTTCACTAAGCTTGAAGTTATTATATTTTATTGGGTTAAACAATTTTAGATTATATTTTATTGAGTTAAAGAATTTTAGATCCCTATAAAATTTTAGAATTTTAGTTTCAGCCCTTCTTTTCATTTTGGACAATTTTAGTCTCACGTTTATTTTATCCATCAATTATTGTCCTAGTGTGTTTAAATGTTTGCTATTTTGTTGCCCACTTTTAGCCCCTATCAGGGACTAATAACCATAGCCATAAAGAAAAAATAAACATCGGACTAAAAATGGACAAAACAATTTTTAGGGACTAAAAATTTTACAGGGATAAAAAAATTACTTAACCCCAATCTATTTATTAATTGTGACTTTGAGAGTGATTACAGATTACTACAAGTTTTCCATGTATGAATATATTTTTTTAAAGAATTTATTTGATATTATAATATACCCCTTCATATCAATATCAATTTATACTAAATTGTGTAAATTATCCCAAATTAAATATCAAAGTGGGATATTCGACATAGCAGAATCATAGGTTATAGTTGCCACTCAAACTAAGAAACTAAAGAAAATTCAAAAATGGTGCCTAACTAAAATGAAATGGAAAGTACAAACCCCCAACCCCAGATCACCTACGAGAGCCGAACTACAGAAGAACCAACAGCCAGCATAAAGTATTCGTTGTTATCACCTGTCATCTATCATGCTAATTCATATTAAAATGGAACATAATGGAAGGGTAACACACTCATCAGAGAAATTAATATCATTATTCAGCATGTTACATTTAAGCACAATGAGAGGATGCGGAATCAAACATAGAAATTCTAATAAAGTATCCAAATCCTTCACAAATAGCCTACGTCTAGGAGCTTAATCAAATGGCGTGTTTCCTTATAAAGCATAATCTTATTATTACCAAATGTAAAGCAAAGAAAAGTTTTTATCAAACTTTCAACCTAACTACCATTGACAATAACCATGAAAGTATTAATATAAATAAATGAACTTCATCAAAAAATCATTATCTCAACATTCAAGATGCAAACCATGAATGAAAATTCTGTAGACAAGACATTTAAAACTAATTAAAAAGAGTATTCTATGACTATAACCGCAGAAGTACCAGAAAGTTTTCTCTCTCACAATTTGTTATAATGGAAGTGGGGTTGCTATGGGCAAAAAAAGTAGCCCCATGCTTTTTTACTGTTTGGTTAAAAGAAATTGGTATGAGAGAAAGAGAAAAGATACGTACCTTGTTTTCCCACTCAAACTCAGCCCACATAGTTCTGAATGCCACATCAGCACAAGATGCAGGAGAAATGTAATCCATGATATCAATGTGGATATCATTTAGAACAATAACTGTTCTCTCCAGAACATTAGAAGATGTCTCATAAACTATGTTACCAAATATAACTCCTGTTTCAGTTGATGAAACCTTAATGTTGGCCTTAATCTGTTTGCTTGATTCTGGAGCCAGAGTATAGTTTTGTGGACGCTCAACAAGTTTGAGATCACCCATGGTTGCCAACTCCAAACACAGATTCTGAAGAGTTTCCTTGGTTCGGTTGATGACAGTAACATCAAGTACGATGTCATAGTGATGCACTGTTACATATGCTTCAGCATAAACAGGATCACTGAATCCAGTCAGCTGAAGAATGCGATTGAGCTTATTTGCATCATCTCCATCCTTTGTAAACTCTCCAGTAGCACGTTTGAGATCATCTTGAACTTCATCTTCCAGCTCAAGTTGGCTCATACCCTGAAGAATTTAGAACAAAAGGATACAAAGAATGTACATTAGAGGAAACATCAGAAGAGCTAGTATATCCGCACATTAACAAATGTTGCAACGACGTTGATTAATAAATCACATCCAGGAATGACACCTTAGAGACACAAGAGCCGATTTAGCATCATGAATTCATGCAATGCATTTTGTCACAACTTAATATTTGCATAAATGTAACAATAATCACATCATGAAAAATGAAGAACTAAGCAATTATAATAAAAAAAGTAATTCAGTTAGAACCTTTTTAAAAGAAGAGAAAATAAAGGCAGCTACCATACCTTTCTGCTCTTCAAATGGTAAAAGTCAATAAGATCATCAGGCTGTGCATTAGAGATTTGAGCCTTAGCTTTAATCTCCTCAGTCTCGCGACGCTGCTTATCTGCAAGCATTTTCACAAAGCTCTGTCTGCAAGATTGCAGCCATATCTTCCTTATATCATCACCCGTATTGCACAGCAACCTAATGCAGAGAACAATCCTGTCATAAGAATCATTATCAATTGGATGGGGAAGAGCTGAAGACTGGCCCAGCTGCAGCATTGAAACAATGATCAACAAGGCCTGTGTAGTTGCCTTGTTAACTTCAACTTTTGAAGTCTGGACCTCTTCCAGCCTTAAGACAAGTTTTGTGAGTGTACACGCAACCACTGCCCCAAGAAAGAAATCACCCGAGAGAATGAGTGATCTCAAGTTTCCAACAGAAGACAGAGACCCCTGTACTAGGGTAGGTGGTGACATGGCAGTTTCCAGAGCAGCACTCTGGGTGGCATAGGTCCCATCCGCAAGGATGGCAGGCCTCCTAGAAGACACAGTGGTGGAGTTTACCTGCTGTATGGGTTTTGATGAGTCATGACCATCTCCTTCATCAGTAACCGTATAAAACGGAAGATCACCAAGACACTGCTTAATGGTTGCAATTCCACTCTCAACTTCCGAAAGTGACAGGCAATATTCCCCAATTATCCAGAGTGCACATGAACACACCCTGGCAGCACGGATTTGGTAGAAAGTGTCCAAAAGCCTGGTGATTATAGAAATCCTCAACTTGGGGTTGGTCTCGATGATCTCGCGCACAAAAACAACCACATCCATGGCAGAAGCCACATTGGTATCCCCCAAGAAGTCCATTAAGAGATGCACAACAGTGCTGGCCACCTCCGGGAACTTAATGGCACAAGTATGTATAGCCTGGACCAGCATCTGCCTATACTCCCCATTCTTCTCGTGCTCCCCACTCTGAGTCTTAACAACCTCTTTTTTAAGCATCATAACAACCTCATCAATGTTCCTGGGGGTTATCAGTTCGAGGGCAATATCGAGGGTCTTCCTCCTAATATCATGATTAGGAGTGGAAAGAGCCCGAAGGACATCCATGACCATCTCCACCATGATCTCCCTGTTGGAACTCTTGAGCTCGTTCAAACGATCAAGCACGATGAGCTTAACATTGTTGTCACTCTGAGAAAGCAAGAGCTGACAGTAAGTGCTAGCAGCAGCCCTAATGGCAGTGGGAGCAGAAGAGAGCGAAACAAGGGTGCTAGCACATTCATAGATAACAGCAGTTGAGGAAGCATTCAAAAGGGCTATAATAATCTTAATATACTTCCCCTTCTCCCCCTTGTTGCTCCGACAGACCTTTCTAATCAGCTCCAGCACCACCATCTGGAGCTGCTCCCCCCAGTCAATAATTCTATCTATGTTCGCAAACAGATAATTGATAGCACGGTCCTGCGCGCATGAGAAAAGCATAAGAAACGCGTTTCGCTTACTGGAAGGATCCTGTTCGGAGGAGAGGAATTTGTCGACGATCTCCGGTGCGCTGTCGAGCAGCTGCTCTCCCTGAGGAAGCTTGTAGACGGACATGACAGCGAGAACGGCGTTGCGGCGGACGAAGGGGTGGCGGTGCTCGAGGTTGGAGAGGATGGACGGGATGAGAGGCTCGATGATCTCAGACTCATTGAGGCGGCAGAGGAAACGGAGGGTGACGCCGCGGATGTACTCGTTGGGGTGCTGGAGGTTGTTGCGGAGGTTCTGGCAGATTAGGATCATCTCCGGGAGAACTTTGCCTCTGGAATCGGTCTTGTCAATGATCTCAAGGTAGAGGAGGAGGAGCTTCTGGATGGTGTGGTCCTCGGAGGGGAGAACGTAGCGAATGATGGTGATGAAGAGTTGTGGAATGGTTTCGCCGTTGAGGAGGAGCATGATCGCCTTCTTGAGCGCATCGATCTTCGCCGCCACGTCGTTTGCCTCGAGCGCCTCCTTGATCTCGTTGGCCAGCGCCGGCGTGCCCTTGTCGAAATGGACAATCAGAGTGCAGGACTTCTCCATTGCTCTGAAATGAAATGCAATTCTCTGAGACCAGATCTGATTTCGCAAATTCCAAATCACTCAGAAACTTCGCAATTGACCAAGATGAACAACACCAAGAAGACGAAGCGCAAGCAGATCTGTGGATCTGAGTGAGTGTAAGAAAGAACGAACACGCGAAAAAACACTCTCTTCAATGTCGTTGCTCGTTTTCAGTTTTTAAGACCATCCAATTAACTATCACTCGCTCCTTGGGCTTCCATGCCTTATGTGGGCCTCAACTTTTTTTTTTCTCTGGCTGCTTGTTCCTCCACCATTCTTTTATCTAACTGCACCCCATAAAACTCATAAATCTCAAATTATTTTTTATTAAAATTGTAATAAAATATAAAAATTATTCTGCACCTCTATGTTTTCAGCGTTACAATTCGAAAGGTAATTTCAAACTTAAAAATACAAATACATATTTCAGAATTTATTGCAATCTAAATCTAGAATACTTCTCGAATTATACAATTTAAGATACATTTAAAAAATTAATTTTACGATATACATAGAAATATATATGGGTTAGGTAGATAACCCCAATGTCACGAAGTTTCACTTAGGGATGTTAAAAAAAAATATATCTGCGAGTATTTACGGATAAAATCCACAATAGAAAACGAATATTAAAAATGGATATTCGTTATCTGTGGGTATGGGTATTTTTTATATCTGCATTTTAACGTGATGGATACGGATATCATAGTATCCGTATCCGTGGATACTCGTACCCGTTAAACTTTAATTCACAAAAATACCCTCATATATATATATATATATATATATATATATATATATATATATATATATATATATATATATATATATATATATATATAAATGA